>Ga0070733_10000015_pt1 | contig 229882 bp, 205 predicted proteins | sample Coa_R1_9_FD_66450 | JGI IMG/M metagenome (GOLD analysis project Ga0070733, IMG submission 66450) | Surface soil microbial communities from Centralia Pennsylvania, which are recovering from an underground coalmine fire - Coalmine... | ecosystem: Environmental > Terrestrial > Soil >...
CATCGGGTCGATTTTCTGCGACAGTTTGGTCGCGGGACGGAAGAGCGCGTCCATCGCCTCCATCGAGTCCGTGACCTCCGGTATCGGCACGCGGCCCTGCGGAATCTTCGCCGGCGGATTGGGTGGCAGACGGTTGAGGATCCGCATGCTCAGGGTGTCGCCGGGGCGCGTTTCGATCGTCGGGCCAATGGTACGGCCGTTGTACGTGCGCGTTCGAAGCTTATAGCCTTTGATGTTGCTGACCGCGTACTGCGTCGTGATTACGTGAGCGGGCGCGATCGGGGGCGGGACCAGCACCGAGTTCGAACTCCCGGGCGAACACGCGTCGGTTCCCAAAGCCACGCCGGTTGCAGCTATAGAGATGCCGGTAACGATAAAGCGCCGCCGGTTCATGCGGTTTCCTCTTTTCTTCTTCCACGACGTTCGGCTACGCGAGCTGCGTTCCATTTATCAAGGACTGGCTAGGGCCTCGGCAAAATCCCCATCAGGTTGCTTTACAGCGGAGGATCACGTGCAGCGCGTATTTTGGATTGCTCTTATCCCACTGGTCTTACTCCCCGCATGCTGGAGAGCGCCGTCCGCGTCGCTTCCGGCGCTGCCCGCCGGAACGAAGGCGAATGCGCCAGGCTCGCGACCCGCGATCAGCAGGATAACGCACGTCGTTTTCATCGTTCAAGAGAACCGGACGTTCGACAACATCTTCGGGGGCCCGAGTCCATTCCCCGAAGCCACCGCTACGGACAGCGGCGAGGCCGTCGACGGCGATAAGGTCCAAACGATCAAGCTCAAACAGGTGGAACTCGCGACCTACACCGGGACGGAGGATCCCGACAACTACCATCGAGAGTGGCTGTGGGCGTGTCATCCGCCGGCGCCTCCGCCGTTCCCGGTCGGCAAGAAAGCCCCGTGCCGAATGGACGGTTTCAACATCGCTGCATCGCCGCATCCCGATTACACGCCGCCGGCCTCCACCGGCTCGATTTACTCGTATGTCGACTACAAAGAGACCAAGCCCTATTGGGATATTGCCCGGACGTATGCGTTGGGCGATCACTTTTTCATGGGGCACAACAGCGAATCGTACACGGCGCATCAATATATCTTCTCGGCGCAGTCCAACAACGTCATCGACTCGCCGGATTTCAACAAAGACGCGAGCTTTTGCGGCAGATACTACGACTATTGCGCTTTCACGCCTTGGGGCTGCGATGCGCCGGCGGGGACGACGACCTTCCGTCTCGATCCGCAGACCGGCGAGGAGTCGCCTAAGGCAACGGGGCCGTTCCCGTGCTTCGGCCAGTTGGGTCCGCGCCGCGTGAGGTATCCGTCGCTTGCCAACCGTGTCGGCGAAGCGGGGCTGACGTGGCGCCTCTACGCGCATTCGCTCTGCGCGAACATCAATGCGCTCGACGTAAATGCGACGATCCGCTATAGCGACCTTTGGCCGAAGAAGCCCGACATGGCACGCTGCCACGATAGCGAAGGCGGCAGAGCGACCGCCGTCGACACGGAAAACTTCCGCATGCCGGAGTACACGTTCCTCGACGACATCAAAGACTCGCATCGCGAGCTTGCCAACGTCACTTGGATCCTGCCCGGTCTCGTGTCGTCGGACCATCCTGGAGTGCCGCTGGGCTGGTGCGGACCGTCGTGGGTCGCAAGCCTCGTGGACGCGATCGGCGAGAGCAAGTACTGGGACTCGACGGTAATCTTCATTTTCTGGGACGATTGGGGCGGATTCTACGACCACGTGACGCCGTACGTCGTGCGAGATCAAGCGGGTCCCGGATTCCGCGTGCCGCTCCTGGTCGTCTCTCCTTACGTACGGCGTAACCACGTCGCTCACACCGAAATCGAGTTTGCGACGCTGCTCAAGTACACCGAGAGACTGCTTCGGCTCAAATCGCTCGGTGCCGCCGATGCGTCCGACTATCTCCACAATCTCGGCGATTTCTTCCAGCCGAATGCGCAGCCGTTTGCGAAGATCGCCGTCCCGAAGTATAACTCTTGCAGCGCGCTGGCGCGCAGGCGCACGCGCGATTCTAGCTCCAGGTGGCTGCGGATGAACGGTGACGACTAGGTAAGTTCGCCGATATACTGGTGAACGAGGGCGATGGCCATGCTGCCCTCGCCGACGCTCGAGGCGACGCGCTTCATCGAGCCGTGGCGAACGTCGCCCGCCGCAAAAATTCCCGGAATGCTGGTTTCGAGCAGATACGGATCGCGCGCTCGCGCAGCATCGGCGGGTTGGAGGTCGAGGACGTCGCGTCCCGTGCAAATAAAGCCCTGCTCGTCGCGAATCAGTTCGAGCGGGAGCCATTTCGTCTCGGGCTCGGAGCCGATGAGGATGAAAAGCATGTCGGCGGGAAACGTCTTCTGTTCGCCGTTTCTGTACGCAACCTCGATCGATTCGAGATGGCCGGAGCCGCTGACGCTGACGCATTCGCAGGTGAACTCGATGCGGACGTTCTCTTTCTTCCCCAGCTCGTCGACGAGATATTGCGACATGCTTGCCGCGAGCTTCTCTCCGCGCACCACGATGGTCACGCTGCGCGCGTAGCCGGAAAAGAGCATCGCGGCTTGTCCCGCCGAGTTGCCGCCGCCGATGAGAAAGACGTCCTTGCCGCGCGCGCCCAGCGCCTCGGTGCGCGACGCGCCGTAGTAGACGCCGCGTCCGAGCAACGCGTCGGCGCCGGGAACCGAAAGCCGCCGCCACGACACGCCGTTGGCCAGGACGATCGCCTTGGTTTGCACGCGGCTGCCGCAGTCGAGGACGATCGCGTGCGTTGTGGCCGATCCGTTGCGCGGCTCGATGCCGGTCGCTTGTCGCGACACGATGACCTCGGCGCCGAAGCGCTGCGCCTGATGGAAGGCGCGTGAGGCGAGATCGTCGCCCGAGATGCCGGCCGGGAAGCCGAGGTAATTTTCGATGCGCGACGACGAACCGGCTTGGCCGCCGGGTGCGCGGCATTCGATGAGTACCGTCTGCAAGCCCTCGGACGCGCCGTAGACGGCCGCGGCCAAGCCCGCCGGCCCAGCGCCGACGATCGCGACATCGTACGTCGTTTCGTGCGGCGCGGTTTGCAGCCCAAGGCGTTGCGCGAGCTTCGGGAACGCGGGCTTGATTATGTACGAGCGGTCGGCAAAAACCACTGCCGGATAGTTGCCTTCGCGCAACAGCTCGAGCGGCACGCCGGCGGCTTGGATTGCGGCGGTATCGTCGGGGTCGAGCCAGCGAAAGCCGACCTGATTTCGCATGAGAAAGTCTCGCAGGTCGTAGCACGCGAAATCGTCGCGACGGCCGAGCACCGTGACGCTCATGAGCGGCGCGGCAATCGACGCATCTTGCAAGCCGGTAACGCGCCGCGCCATCTCCGCGAGGATATGGCGGTTTGCGTTCGGGCAGCGCGCGACCAGCTCGTGAAAGTCGATCGCTTCGAGCCGCATCAAGCGCGACGGCGCAGCCGCGCGTATTCCGGCAAGAAAACCCGATCCGAGCAGCAGCGGCACCTCGCCGAAGAAGCCGCCCGGTTCGACGACGTCGACGACCTGTTGGGCACCGGCGAGCATCTTGACGATCTCACACCGGCCCTCGATAACGACGTAGAAGGCCGCGGCTTCACCTTCGAGCACCACCCAATCGCCGGCGTTCACACGAATGTCGGCGCTGCGGGAAACGATCGTCGCGAGCGCCTCGTCGCGCGCGGACTCAAATAGGGGGAGGTGGGAGAGCGATTCGATGGTGATCATAAGGGGGGTCGGTGCGCTTCCGCGAGCGGGCCTTCGACTCCGCTCAGGCCCTTTGGGCTTCGTGCTGCGTCCTTCGACTGCGCTCAGGATGACAAAGGTAAGCTCACGCTGACGAGGTGCGCTCACGCTGACGAGGTGAGCTCCCGCTGACGAGGTGCGCTCACGCTGATGGGGTGGGTAAAGCGGCTTTTTGTGCGGGGGTTCGAAATGCGTGGGTATGAAGCGGATAGGGTTTTTGATTATCGGGCTTGCGATTGCCGGCTTTCCGGGGGCGGCGCAGGCTCAGACGGTGACCGTTAACGGGCAGCCGCTGTATCTGAGTCCGGGGCCGATCGTGCGCGCGGGGCGCGTGCTGGTTCCGTTGCGTGGTATATTCGAGCGGCTTGGTGCGTCGGTGGTTTACTCGGCGGGCACGATCAATGCCACCAAGGGCGGGACGACGGTCTCGCTGCGGATCGGATCGACGCAGGCGGAGGTCAGCGGGGAGCCGACGGTTATCGACGTCGCGCCGTTCATCGTGGGCGCGACGACGTACGTTCCGCTGCGTTTCATCGCGCAGTCGCTGGGCGCATCCGTCGGGTACGACGCGTCGACGCGCATCGTTGCGATCGTGATGTCGGGAGAAGTGGTGCCGATCGGGCCGGTTCGTCCGCCACGGCCGCCGCGGCCCAATCCCGTACCAATGCCGGTCGTCAATCTGTACGCGCAGCAGCCGGCGCCGGGCGAACGCGTAGCGAACCGCTTCGTCACGATCTCGGCGCAGTTCACGCACCGCGTCGAGCCGGGCACCGTTCGCGTTTGGCTGGACGACAACAACATCACCTCGCGCAGCGCGGTATCGGCGAACGGGCTTTCGTATAAGCCGCCGGCGCCGCTTGACGCCGGCTCGCACCGGGTTCGCGTCGCGGGCCGCGGCGGCGACGGAACGACATTCGACCGCTCCTGGTCGTTCGCGGTGGCCGGCGCACCACCGCCGCCGGCAAATCCGATCGACCTGCGCGGGAGACAACCTGCGCCGGGCGCGAGCGTGAATAACCGCTTCATCGTGGTTTCGGCCGAGTTCACGCGCGACGTCGATCCGGGCAGCGTGCGCGTGATGCTCGACGGCAACAATATCACGTCGCGCAGCGGGGTCTCGGCGACGGGTTTCTCGTATAAGCCGCCGGCGCCGCTGGACTTTGGCTCGCACACCGTGCGCGTCACCGGACGCGGTCCGGCGGGCGGTTCGCCATTCGACCGGTCGTGGTCGTTCTCGGTGAAGCGCGCTGCCGAGCCGCCGTTGAGCCTCACGATCAACCAGCCGGCAGCAAATACTCCGGTGGGGCGAAGCTTCTCGATTCAAGGCAGCACCGTCGCAAACGGTCACGTTAAGGTGACGGCGGGTGCGACGCCGTCGTTCACCGGCCAGTTCAGCGGAAGCACCGATGCCGGCCCACGCGGCAACTTCAGGATCGGCGTGAACTTGAGCACGATGCCGGGTCAACAAGCGGTCAGCATAAGGGTTACGGTCACCGATCCGGCAACGTCGCGAAGCACCGAGACGACGCTGCAACTGCGCTTGAATCAGTAAGCGGAAGGCCCTGCTGCGCGCCGAGGAGCCGGCGTGCAACAGGGCCTTCGTTTCCGGCCTCGAGATGCGGTGAAGCCGAAGCTATGGCTGCATGGCGGTGAACTGAAAGGAGTTGTTTTCCAGGTCGCCGTTGGTCGAGCCGATCATTAGGACGGTCAGCGAAACGCCGCCGCTTCCACAGCCGTAGCTGTACAGGTTCGCCAGCGGCGGCGAGGTGTTGGTGCCCGCGGGGGTGATGTTGACGACCGGGCACGTCTTGAAGACGCCGTTGTTGATCGTGATCACGTATTCGCCGGTTGACGGATGGCTCACGCTAAATCCCGAGCCGTAGACGATGCCGCCGTTCTGGTTTACGATGCCGCCGAGGACCTTCGTCGTTTTGTCGGGCTGCGCCACGCCGTAGGCGGGGGTGTTGTAGTAGCGGGTGGTGGCGGAGGCGATGCCCGTGGTAGCCAGCACTGCGCAGGCCGCAAGCATCATCAGTCGATTCATCATGTGTCGTGTTCCTTTTCAGAAGCGGCCGGTTGACGACCGCAGGTTGTATGACCATGACTCTAGCGGCCGGGGCGTTCGAAAGCGTTCGAGGCTTTCATGGGGGTCCGTCCGGGGACGGCGAGATGCGCAGCCGGATGAAGTCGGCGATGTCGCGCAGCTCCGTGGCCGCCACCTTACAGCCCGACTTGAGGTCCGTGATCGTAGCGCGCCACCCGACTCTTGCCGGTGGCGGCTCTTTCCAAATGCGAAGCACGAACACGTGCTCTTCCCGCGATGCGTCCATACGCTAAATCTAGCGTGACGCACGTTCCAAAGCGTTCGGCGCGCTCCTAACGGGGCGGGTCGGGCCAGGCTCCTCGGGCGGCGGCTGCGATGTCGGAGTGCCACGGGATGGCCTCGAAGCTCGCGCGATCGTCCGGATCGAGGCCGTCGGCCGTTGCCGTTATCATCTGGCGGGCGCGGGCGAGCGCGCGCGTGGCTTCCGGCGTTTTGCCCTCCAAGCGAAAAATCTGCGCGGCCGCCCAGTAGCAGTACTCCGGCTCGGCGCTGGTTGAAATGCTCTTTTCGTCGGCCAGCATGCGCCGCAGGTACTCTCCCGCAGCCGGCAGGTTGCCGCTCGCGGCGTGCCACACGGCAAGGTCGGCGAGCGTCCTGCTCGCCCAGGCTTCGGACTGCGAGCGCGCGCGCACTTCGAGCGCCGCTTCGGCATGCGCGATGGCCTCCGGTAAGTTACCGGCGGCGGCATCGGCGAATGCGAGGTTTTCCAGGGCAGAGGCCTCGATCACTCCGAACTCCAGTTGTCGCGCGAGCACGACGGCTTCGCGCGCAGCCGCCTGCGCGCCCGCGACATTGGTCGTGTAGGCGCGAAACAATCCGAGGTTTCCGAGCCCGATGGCACGCCCGCGCCCTTCGTTGAGGCTTTCGAAGAGCGCGACGGCCTTCTCGGTCGCCGCCACCGCCGTATCGTAGAATCCCAAGCGCGTTTCGATAACGGCTTGGTTTAAGAGCTGCGCTGCGGTTCCGCTCACGTCGCCGACCTCGGTAAAAAAACGCTCGGCCGACGCGAAGTGCTCGCGCGCGTGCGCGTGCTGCACATCCGCCGAACTCAGCGCGATTCCCAGATGGCTGTGCGCTCTCGCCTCGGAGCGCCGGTCGCCCAGCGCCTCGGCCAGATCGAGCCAGCGTTGTCCCAGCGTGAGGCAACGCTCGACGTCGCGCCGGTTGTAGGCGATCTGGAAGGCACTCGATAGCGAGAGATCTTCGAGCACGGGGTCGTTGGCGGCGGCGCGCGCGGCTTCGTCGAACAGCGCATCGGCCTCCGAGAGGTTGCCGCGGTGAGCTTCGACGGTTGCCAGAGAGCACAACGCTTCGGCGGCTCCCGCATCGTTGTTCGCGGCGCGGGCGCACTCGAGCGCCGCGCGTGCGGCCGCGTTGGATTCGGCCAGCCGGCCGAGCAAGAACGCGAGCTTTGCATCGGCGATGTGCAGCTTGCCGGTCCAATGCGCGTCGTCGTCCGGCGTACAGCCTTTTAGTTCGCGGATTGCCGTCGCGAGCGTTGCCGTATCGGTGACGTTGAGTGCGAACTCGATGCGGCGCAAAAGGAGAACGCGCCGCAACTCCGGATCGCCGAGGCTTTCGGCGAGGCGCTCGAGCGCGGACAGAGCAGACTCCTGCGCGGTTCGATTCGCGCGGCGCGACGCGATCGTTTCGCACTCGAGCAGAATATCGGCTTGCAGGCGGAGATCGTTCGCAATCGCCAAGGCGCGTTCGGTCATCGAGTGCGCTTCGTCCAACGCGCCGAGGCCGATCGACCGCCGGATCGCCGTAAGGTAGCACCGCGCGGCGTTGGCACCGTCGCCGGCAAGGTCGTAATGGCGTGCGATCGTTGCCGAAAGCTCGGAGGCGCGATCGGCATAGAGTTCCTCGAAGACGCGCGCCACTCGGCGATGGCGCACCGCGGCGCGGTCCGGCGGCACCCCCGCGGCAATCGCCTCGTGCACGATCTGATGCGAGAACGAGTACTCGAAGAGCCCGCGTCCGCTCGCTTCACGCACGATGCGCCGGTCGAAGAGTTCGTCCAGCGCATTGCCGAGGGCAGCTTCGTCCCAGCCGCTCACGTCGCGAAGCGCGTCGTGCGAGAATCGGATTCCGATGCAGGCCGCGATCTCGGCAGCGGAGTGGGCATCCGGGGAGAGCATGCCGATGCGCCCGGCCACGAGCGCCTGCAGACTGGCCGGCGCGGCCGCCGGCGCGCCCTTGCGAATGTCCTCGATAAACTGCGTCAAAAAGAGCGGATTGCCATCGGAGACGGCGAGGAGCCGCGCGGCGGCGAGATCTGGTATTTCATGCAAGGCTTCGGTCAACTCGCGCAGGTCGTCGAGTGAGAGAGTTCGCAGCGAGAGGCTTTGCGCGGAGGCGGCGGCGCGCGCCTCGATTCGCAGCCGGTGGAGCGGGTGCGGCCGCGGCGTTTCGTTATCGCGATAGGTCGCGACGATCATCACCGGCACTGCGGAAATCCGGCGCAGCAGAAATTGCAGTAGCGCGATCGACGCGGATTGAGCCCAATGCAAGTCCTCGAGCACCAGCAGGAGCGGGCGCGGTTTGGCCAGGCTCGATACACAGCGGAAGAGCGACTCGAAGAGCCTGATGCGCTCGCTCTCGGCATCGATGTGCGCAAGCTGCGGCAGCGCGGGAAGCCGCGCGCGAATCTCCGGCAGCAACTCCGCAACGGCAGCCAGCGAAATGTCCGCCTTCAACGAGGCAACCAGCGGCAATGCGGAACGCAGCGCGTCGACGATGCTTTCGTATGGAGTTGCTTCGGGCGAGCCGGTGGCACCGAGGAGAACGCGGCCGCCGCTCTCTTCGACGGAGTGCGCGAACTCGAGGATCGTGCGAGACTTGCCGACGCCGGGCTCGCCGCCGACGAAGACGCAGGTGCCGCGACCGCGAGCGGCGCGGCTCCACGTCTCCAGGAGCTGGCCCATCTCGGTATGGCGACCGACGAACGGCAGGATGGCCGAACGATCCTGCAGCGAGGTAACGGCGGCTTCGAACGGGGCGTCCGGCTGAGTCGCCTCGCCGCGGGCGATCGTCTCGCGCAGCGCGAGCGTTTCAGCCATCGGCGCAACGTTGAGCTCGAGGCGGAGCAGCTGCGCGAAGCGTTCGTACTCGGCGAGCGCTCCGGCGCGGTCACCCGATTCCGAGCGCTGCGCCATCACTTGGCGCACCACGTCTTCGCGCCACGGATCGATCGCGAGAATTTGCTGCGCGCGGGAAATTCCACGAACGAAGTCGCGTTGACGGCGGGCTTGCGAAACGAGCTGCATCAGCGCTGCCAGATAGGCGTTGCGGCGGCGCTCGCGCTCGGGAAATATCCATTCGTCGTAGACCGCGGTTACCAGGTCGCCGCGATAGAGTTCGACCGCCTCTTCCAGCCGTTGCGGATCGGCGACGAGCCGATCGAACTCTTCGACGTCCAGCCACAAGCGCAGATTCGGGCGCAGGCTGACGTTGTCGCCGTCGAGGATCAGCGCTTTCTCCGGAAACTGCGGCAGGACGCGGCCCAAGTCGAAGAGGCTCGCCCGCAACTTCGTTCGCGCCGGCTCTTCCTCATCGTCGGGCCACATGACGTACGCGAGGAATTCGCGCGCGACGGGAGCGTCGCGATTGAGCAGCAGATAGGCCAGAATCGGCAGTGTCTTGCGAGGCGTGGCGAGCCTAAAGGGCTCCCCGTCCACCTCGACGGCGACGTGACCGAAGAGCCGGATTCGGATTTCGGGCTCGGCGACGGGTCGGGCCATGCGACACGGTTCGCGGGGCAAGCGCGAGGTTACTTGTTAATGGACCGTACGACGAATCGCGTACGTCGTTCCGTTTTTGCAGCGCGCCGCTCCATCCGGCAGCGGTCTCTGCGATGGCGGAGATGTCGTCTCTGTAGTAGAGTGAAACGTCCGGCGGACGCCGGCGTATTTCAGACGTACTTGTGCCGAAGTTGTAGGTGTCTTGCCGGAATCGCGCGCGCGGCCGGGAGCATAGGTCGCCCTTCGACTGCGCTCAGGGTGACACCGGGGGGGCGGGTGCGAAACTATCGGTGGCTTGGGGCTGTAGACCGTTCTAGAGTCTCGGCACGTGCACTATTTAATTCGCTTCGCTCTTTGCTTCACGTTGGCGCTCGCGCTGACGGGCGGCTTCGCGCGCGCCGCGGTGCCCCAGAACTTCTCGTTTACGGTCGCGCGCGCGCCTCACCCCTTGGCTCTCGATGCGAGCCTAGCCGACCCGGCGTGGGGTGCGGGCAGGGTTCCCGATGGTGACGGACCCTGGGAAAACGTGACGACTCGCGCGCCGGCCAAGTTTCCGACGACGGCCTACCTTCTGTACGACGAGAAGAACCTGTACGTCGGATTCAAGGCCGAGCAGGCCGGCGTTCCGGTCGTCGCAACGCAGACGACGAACGACGTCGGCTTTGGAACCGACGACTTCGTCGGCATCGGGCTGCTCAACGGCGGCGGCGGCAGCCAGGCGTATTATTTTGAAGCCACGCCCCGCGGCATCCGCTACGAACAGGCCAACGAGAACGTGCGCTATCGCCCGCGCTGGAGCGCCGCGGGGAAGGCCTCTGACGGAGCGTGGAGCGCGGTTCTCATCATTCCACTCAACGTCTTGCGCGTGCCGCATGGCGGTAAGCAAACGTGGCGCTTGCAGTTCGTTCGGCAGATTGCGGCGCGCGGCGAGCATCTCGTCTGGGCGTGGAATCCAATTATGGGCGATTCGTCCAGCGGCAACTGGCCGTCGTTCCAAAACGACACGCGCTTTTGGGCGGGCGGCAACTTCGACATCGCCGCTTCGGCCGCGGCCGCGCCCAAGCCGCGCGCCGACATCTACGGCCTGGCCAGCATTGGCGAGGATCGCAATCTCTTTCAGCAAGCCAACGGGCAGTTTTTACCCGAGAACGTGCGTTCGTTTGGCGGCGACGTCAGCTATCCGCTGACGCCGACGATTCGTTTCGTCGGGACGCTCAATCCCGACTTTTCCAATGTCGAGATCGACCAGCAGACGATCGAGCCGCAGGAGTTCCAGCGGCAGCTTCTCGAGTACCGCCCGTTCTTCTCACAAGGCGCCGCCTTCATCAACGCCAACTCCGGTCCGCGCACGCCGACCGGCACCAACGTCAACGCTCCCTATCTCGCATTTTATTCGCCATCGGTCGGGCCGTTCGATAGCGGCGGCAAGGTCGAGGGAACGTTCGGCGACCAAAGCTTCGGCCTATTGACCTTTCACGGATACGACGAAACGACGAACAACACGTTCAGCGATCAAGCCTATGGCTACGAGCACGCGCTGCCTAATGGTTCGTTCATCTATTGGAGCGACGGCGTCTTCGCCAACCACAGCATCGCCGGCACCGACGACACGATCGAAGCCGGCGCCGAAGCGCGCGACTATTCGAACGGCATGATCTACTACTTCGATCACGCGTTCGAGAACGGCTCGTGGGTGCCGCAGGGCAACGCCGATCTCACGGAGTTCTTCGTCGACCGCCACAAGGGCGATTTTGAGGTCAGCGGCGGCTATCTCGACGTTTCGCCGAACTACAACCCGATCGACGGCTACAGCGCCAATTCCGATATCCGCGGGCCGCAGTTCTATACCGATGTCACCGGCGCATCGCCGGCGATCAAGAACTACTCGCTCTTTTTCGCGGCGGACCGCTTTCTCGACGACTCGGGTGCAGTGCATCAGGCCGACACGCAGTTCTTCGTCAACGCGACCTTCAAGAATCTCTTCTCGCTCGACGGCGTAGGTGAAGCGGTCGGACAGCTGCGCTCGTACGACGTTCCGGCCGGACCTGGTTGCACTGGACCGATCGTCTACCAGTCGAGCTTTACCGGCTATCCCTGCTATCTCGACGGCGTCACGCAGCCGTTTAACCTCTACCAGGTTCCGATCGGCTATCGCGACGGCACGCCCTCTCCCGTCGATGCCAGCTACCAATGGGGGCCGTTCGGCGACGACTACGTGCATCTGTTCACGCTGGTCACCAGCCGGCCGCTCGGGAAGCGCTTCAGCCTCGGTTTGGAGTACGACGGAACCTACGAGCGCGCGTTTACCAACGGCGAGTTGGACTCACAGTGGCTGCGCCGCATTTCGCTGGGCTACAACGTGAGCAACGAAAGCAGTTTTAGCCTCGAGCTGCGCGACATCAATGGCCTGGGCGGCTTCGCAACCTCGTACCAGATCGGCAACAACCTCGCCGTCGCCTACCACCAACGATTCCCCGCGGGCGACGAACTCTACGTCAACTTCGGAAGCCCGGCCTCGGGCGCGACGCTCAACCGCGTGATCGTGAAGTTCGTCCTTCACGCCGGGGCCGACGAGGGTACGTAAGGGGCCACCGTCTAAAAGCGGGAGATGCTTCCGAGCGGCGTCGTAACGCTGCTGTTCACCGATATTGAGGGCAGCACCAAACTTTGGGAGCGCAGCCCCTCCTTGATGGGTGAGGCGCTGGCCGACCACAACAAGATCGTTCGGGAAGCGATCGAACGACATAACGGAGCGGTCTTTAAGACGGTCGGCGACGAGTTCTGCGCCGCATTCGCGCACCCTCGGGATGCGTTGGCGGCCGCGATCGAAGTGCAGCGCGGCTTGCCCGATCATCCTTGGCCGAACGATCTGGGCGCCATCCGGGTTCGAATCGCCCTGCACACCGGCGAATGCGCGGAGCGCGACGGCGATTACTTTGGGCCGCCGGTCAATCGGGTCGCGCGGCTTCTCTCGATCGCGTACGCCGAGCAGATTCTCGTCTCGTCGTCGAGCGCGACGCTTCTGGCCGACGCGCTGGACAACGACGCAACGCTGCGGGATCTCGGGGAGTACCGGCTGCGGAGTTTAAGCCGGCCCGAACGAGCCTTTCAAGTCTTGGCGAGCGGACTGCGTTCCGATTTTCCGCCGCTCCAATCGATCGACGTTCGGCCCAACAACCTTCCGCAACAGATTTCCTCGTTCGTCGGCCGCGAGCTTGAGATGCAAGAGCTTGGGCGCCTGACCGCCGAGAACCGGCTGCTGACGATCACGGGCCCGGGCGGCATCGGGAAGACGCGGTTGGCGCTGCAGTTCACGGCCGATACGATCGAGCGTTATTCGGACGGCGCGTTTTTCGTGGACTTGAGCGCCACGCTCAATCCGGAACTCGTCGTGGCGAAAGTAGCGGCGGAACTCAACCTTCGCGAGGTCCCCAACGAGCCGATCGAAGAGACCCTGATCGCGCACCTTCGCGATAAGCGGCTGCTGCTGCTGATCGATAATGCGGAACAGGTCCTCGCGGCGGTCGCGAAGATCGTCAAGGCGACGCTCTCGCGCTGCTCGGGCGTAGCCGTGCTGGCGACGAGCCGGGAACCGCTGCACGTCGCCGGCGAGCAGGTCTATCGGCTTGGCCCATTGACCGAAGCGGACGGCGGCGACAGCATGCTGCTCTTTGTCGAACGCGCACGCCAAGCGACGCCGTCTTTGGCTTTGAGCAACGCCGACTGCGACGACATCGCTTCGCTCTGTAAGAAGCTCGAGGGAATCCCGCTCGCCATCGAGCTGGCCTGCGCGCGTTTGTCGTCGATGCCGCTCAGACAGCTCGCGAGCGGACTGACCTCGGGTTTATCGCTGAAGAGCAAAGACTCGACGGAAGCCTCGCGCCACCGCGCGCTTCGCGAAACGATCGCGTGGAGCTACGACCTGCTTTCCACCGAGGAGCGCACGGTGCTGACGAGGCTCTCGATCTTTCGCGGCGGCTGCAGCGCCGAAGCGATTCGCAGCTTCTCGCAGGTTCCCGCGGACCTCGACGACGTTATCGAATCGCTCGTCGACAAATCGCTCGTCCTTCTCGACGACGCGGCCAACGAAGCTCGTTACCGCCTTCTCGCCGTGGTCAGCGAGTTCGCGGGAGAGAAGCTGCGCGCCGATGGAGCGCACGACGCGCTCGCGCGCGAGCACGCCGCGTATTACTCCGAGCTGGCCGCGACGCTGCGCGAGCCGGCCGGTCAGCTTGCGCGCTTTGCGGCCGTCGACGAAGACCTGCCCAACCTGCGCGCCGCCATCGAATGGAACGCGGCGCACGAACCCGCGGCGGCAGTTCGGCTCGTCGCCGACCTTTCGCCCTATTGGCGGGTGCGCGGCAGCGTCGCCGAGGCACGCGCATGGATCGCCCTTGCAATCGACGCCGAGGGCGGTGACAAGCGCCAACGCGCGATGCTCCTCTGCCTCTCCGCGAGCTTCGCGACGCTGCAGGACGAGCTTGACGAGGCGCTGGGTCTGGCGCACGAAGCGACGACCATCTTTCGCGATCTCGACGATCGCCAGGGCATTGCCGAAGCGCTTTTTCGAATGGGTGAAGTCGAGCACCGGAAGGGGCGTCTGGATAGCGCCGAAGCGCTCTATCAAGAGGCCCGGGAAGGCTTCGTACAATCGCATTATCCTCGGGGAGAGGTGCTGTGCATCGGCAATCTCGGAATGCTTTCGCGCCAGCGCGGCGCGCTCGAACGGGCCTCCGAGCTGCTCGAAGACGCGATGCAGCGCGCGAACGGTCTTGCCGAGAATCGGCTCTCCGCCGAGTTCGCAATGGCGATGGGCTGGGTGCGGCTCGACCTCGACGACCTGGCGCAGTCGCGCGGCCTCTTCGAGCGCGCCTTCGCCGACCGAAGCGCAGCGCAAGACCGTTACGGCGTCTGCTGCGCTCGCCACGGCCTCGCGACCGTAGCGTTACGCGAAGGCGATCTCGAGCAGGCGCGAGTCGAATTCTTCGCCACCCTCCAGACGGCGACGGAGCTGCATCTAAAAGACTACGTCGCGCGCGCACTTCACGGATTTGCGGCGCTGCAAGCGCTCAACGGCGAGAGCGAGCTGGCCGTCAAGTGGCTCGGCCTCGCCGACCGTCTCTTTCGCGAGAGCGGCCGCGAGCTGCGCGACAGTTTGGCCTACGACATGGCGGCGCAGTCCGCGCACGAAGCCTTAGACGAGGCTACTCGCGCGGCGTTGCGCGAAGAAGGGGCGCGAATGGAGGTCGCCGACGCCGTTGCGCTGCTCGCTATCTCGCATCCCAGCGCTCCGGACTGACCGGAAAGGCGAGCATGTTCAGCGCGAATCCGGTGACGCGCGAATTCATGACGTCAAAGTAGTTCGGGTAGTCCAGCGTTACCGCGGGAAGACCATCGTAGACGACGCGCTGCAACCTTCGAAAATCGGCGGCTCGGCGCCGCGGGTCGGAGGTAACGGCTTGATCCCGGAAGGCCTGCTCGAAGTCGCGGTCACAGAAGCGCGAGATATTGTCGCCTTCATGGGCTTGAGCGCACGAAAAGACGACGCTTTGCTCGGCATCCGCGCCGCCGATCCATTCTTGCAGCGCGAGGTTGAACCGGCCGCTGCGAATCGGGCCCGCGGGGGCGTTGAAATCGGTCGTCGGAAACGTCTTGACGAGCATGTCGATTCCTACCGCTGCAAGCTCGCGCTGGACGATCGGGGCCACGCCGGCGGCGCTGCCGCTCGCCGTCACGAAGAGTACTTGAAGCGGTTTGCCGTTCTTCGTGCGCAGGCCGCGTTCCAGATGCCAACCCCCGGCATCCAGATTTGCATTCGCCGCCGGCTCGTCGTGTGCGACCGGCGTGAGATTTCGATCGTGCCACTCGAAGACCGGCGGTAAAAAGGTCGCGGCCCGCGGATAGAGGCCATGGAACAGCCGTTCGATCTGGGGGACGTCGAGCGCTTGGGCGATTGCCCGGCGGACTCGCAGATCGTCGGTCGGTGCCGCGGCGGTCTGCAGCGCGAGCATATCGGTACCGTTGATCGGAGTCGCCACCGTCCGAATTCCCGTAAGCGACGCCGCCTCGAAGGCCTGTGACGATAAGACTCGAGCGAGATCGATCTCTCCGGAGCGTAACGCGACCAAAGCCGCGTTGAAGTCCGGAATCATGATCAACTCGATGCGCGTCAGCTTCGGCCGAGGGGAGTAGTATGGGTTGGGCTCGAGCACGATACGATCGCCGCGACGCCACTGCGTCACGCGAAAAGGTCCCGTGCCGAAGGCGTGCTCCTCCCACGGTGCGCCCCGCAACGAAGTGCTTGCAAACGCGTGCCTGGGAAGGATGCCGAAGGCGAAGTCCGATTGCGCGAAGAGTTCTCGAACGGCTGCGTTCCACGGAGCGTGTAAGCGCACGACCACGGTGTGGGGATCGGGCGTGGTCAACGAGCTGACGCGACGATACGCATCCTCGCTGAGAACCGGGTTTCGCGGATCCTCGATCGCCGCGAAGGTGAAGGCGACGTCAGCTGAGGTCAGCGGCTTTCCGTCGGCAAAACGGACGCCGCGGCGCAAGTGGTAGACGATCGTTCGCCCATCTCGCGAGATGTCGCCGTTCGCTCGCGTCGGCACGCGGGTTATTAGAACCGGGACGAGGCGATTCGCCGCGTCGAGTCCCACCAGCGTTTGAACGAAGAGCAAGTCCAAGCCGATCGTCACTTGATCGTGCGCCAGCAGCGGGTCGAGCGAGGATGGATCGGCTTCGTCGGCTATTCGGAGCTCGTGAGGCGAAGCATATCGGGCCGGACCGGTGGCGCGCGAGCATCCGGCCGAAGCGAGCACCGCAGCGAGGAGGATGCCGGCAACGGCGCCTCGAGCGCGCCTTTGCCGGCATTCAATCGTCGATTGCAGCTGCTGTTGCCCGCGAGACTCTACGGTGAGGATATCAGGCTGTAGGTGTTATATGTGTGCTGGCTAGGGGGCTCGTGGGGCCATATCAGTTTGAGAGTAACCTTGCCGCTGTACGCTGCACAGTAACCGGACGTGCATGTGAATGCAGCTTGAGTTGAATGCGAGACGGTTATATTGCAAGTCGCGGCGGTGGTAAGGCAGCTCGGCGGCTTCCCCGACGGTTTTACACTGGTTGCCTTCTCGGTTAACGTGAACCCCACGGGGTTGCCGTCCTTTGTAGGCGGGGTAGGATACGACGACGCGCCGGCGACTGGACTTGGCCTCGTCATGTAGCCTGCTCCAAAAGAAATAAACGCCACCGTCGCGATGACGACCGCTAACGCTGCGGATCCGATTCGGGTCTGTTTCATCTCGGTATCCTTCCGTTGCCTCTAGGAGGCGAAGTGCGCTTTACGCTTCGGAACGGTTACGCGATGAGTAAACGCCCGCCTGCTTCTTTTGGCGCCCATAACGGATTTTCGCGCGTTCTCGCGCCTTTGCGGCCTCCGCACCGCGGTCGCGCGGAGGCGCCTGCGTGATCAGCGAGTCGAGCAGCTCGCGGGCCGCGCCGGTTACCCGGTCGACGGCCCGCTCGAAGGCCGCCTCGTTTGCCTTCGAGGGGCGATTGAAGCCGCTCAGCTTTCGCACGAACTGCAGCGCTGACGCCCGGACCTCTTCTTGCGTTGCCGGCGGCGCGAAGTTGTACAAGGTCTTGATATTACGGCACATGAAACCTCCGCTCGTTGATGTTTAAGATTACGTCTCTCGATCACATCGTCCTCAACGTGTCCGACATCGATCGGTCGCTCGCCTTTTACGTGGACGGCTTGGGGCTCGAGCCGGTCCGACTCGATGAGTATCGCCGCGGAGAAGTGAAGTTCCCATCGCTACGGATCAATGAGGGCACGATCATCGATCTTTTTTCGCCGAAGATGCAGCCGGGTGCGGCAACACAAGCCGGCGCGAACTTGAATCATTTTCCTGGTCGTCGAGGGCGACATCGACCAGATCGTCGCGCGGGCGGGGGCGATGAAGGCCACGATCGACGAGGGCCCGATCGAGGTCTTCGGAGCGCGTGGAAACGGGAAGTCGATCTACATTTCGGATCCGGACGAGAACAGAATCGAGCTTAGAAGTTATGCGTAGTGCCGTTGCGGCGAGTTTTACGGTCGCCCTCGCGTTTCTCGCATGGGGTTGCTCGGCGGGTGCCGCCGACGTCCCGGTGAAATGCAGCTCGGAGGTGGCGCCAATGACGCAGACGCGAGTGGTCACGGCACAGAACGATCTCGGCTTCTCGCTCCTGCATGCTGCCGGCGGCAAGAACGTCTTCATCTCGCCGTTTAGCATCGCGCAGGCGCTCGGCGTCGTCTATCTGGGTGCTCGCGGAGCGACGGCCAAAGCGTTCGTCAAGAGTTCCGTCGTACCGCCGGTCGATCCGTCGGACTTTGCGTGCGCGTTGCAGAACCTGCGAGCCGGCCTTCCGCGCGAGGACTCCGATCTCGCGCTCGAGTTGGCAAATGCATTGTGGGTTCGCCAGGGGCTCTCGCTCAAAACGTCGTTCGTCGAGAAGGCGAAGGCGGCGTTTGGCGCCGACGTCACGTCGCTCGACTTCGCCAGCCCCGACGCGCTGCGCACAATCAACGGATGGGTAAGCCAGCGCACGAAAGGGCACATTCCGACGATCCTCAACAGCCTCGGCGGCGCCGAAGCGATCGTGACCAACGCGGTCTACTTCAAGGCGTTGTGGGAAGAGGCGTTTACGCCGGCGCTAACATCGGCCGGCCCGTTCATGGGCGCGACCGCAACGACGAGCATCCCCTTCATGAATCAGACCTCGACGTTCTCGTACTACGCCGGGTCGGGATTCGAGCTGGTGCGGCTTGGCTATCGTGGAGATCGCTTCGCGATGTACGTCGTCCTTCCGAAGCGCGGCACCGGCCTAGCGATGCAGAGCACGCTCCCGGAGGCGTTTGCAGCGGCGCTCGCCCACGCGACGCCGCGGCGCGTGAACCTGCATCTTCCCAAGCTGCACATCGCCTACCAAACCGATCTCGTTTCGCCGCTGACGGATATCGGTCTCGGGGTTGCATTTTCCGACGGCGCCGATTTCGGCGGAATAAGCGATAACTCGCTGAAGATCGGCAGCGTCATTCACAAGACCACGCTCGACGTCGACGAAGCGGGGACGACCGCGACCGCCGCGACCGCCGTCGTCATGATGGCCACCGCGCGATACGATCCCAGCGTTCCGATCGTCGTCAAAGTGGACCATCCGTTCTTTTGCATCATTCGCGACGACAAAACCGGCGCCGTGCTCTTCCTCGGAGCGATCAGCGACCTTCCCGGGTAGCGGATTTAGGAGGGGCGATAGATCGCAGCGTGTTCGGTGAGAATGCGCGTTTGCTGTGCGGGGTCGACCGCAAGGGACCAGTTTGCGCGGTCGAACGTCCCGCCGAGCACGATGCCGTCGTTACGCGGAAACATGTACAGCCCGTTGTCGAGATAGATGTAGTCTACGTCGGCTTGCGGTTCGAGCACCGTCAGTTGCCCGCGCACGGGAATCAGTTCGTCGTCGTTGCAGAGGGCGCGCGCGCCGAGTCCGGTGCAGTTGAGGACGATGGGTTCCGGCAGGTCGTGCATCTGCCGCAGCGTCGCGAACGTTCGCACTTCGATCTTCCCGCCGCGCAGAAGAAAGTCGCGCATGACGGCGGGGAGGTAGGTGTTCGGCTCGATCAGCATCGTCGTGAAGCGCCGAACCAGCGGAACGGCGAACGGCGTGGAAGCGGGATCGATCGTTTCGATATCCTCGTAGAGGTCTTCGATGCCGGCCGAAGCGGCATATTCGAGTTCGTCGCGTTCCGAAGACGAACGCTTGAGGGCGTAGTTGTCGATCCAAAGAACGCCGTAGGTAGGGCCGGCCATCAGCTGAAAGGCGCGGTTGGCAATGCGCGCGGCTCGCCGAAAGGTTTCGAGAAACTCGCTCGTGGCTACCTGTGCGGAAAAGACTATGGTGGGCGTCCATTGAGCGCCCGCGATGTTGGAGGTGGTGTTCGGCGGAAGGCTCGCGGCATAGATCGTCACGTCCCATCCGCGGTCCTGAAGAATGCGAGCCGTGGAAAGGCCGATCACGCCGCAGCCGGCCACGGCGGCGCGGCCGGGCGAGCGCGAAGCGAGCAAATCGGCAGCGAGCGTCGCGCAACCCCATGAGAGGCTGAAGCCGCCGCCGCCATGGCCGTAGTTGTGAACGATCGTCTTGCTCCCGAATGCCTCGGCGCGCAGCACGAATCCGTGGGGGCGAAACGGACGCAAGCCGACGACCGTGCGGATGACACGTGCCGGATCCACCTTCACCCGAGCCAGCGGGGGCGCCGGTCGCGCCTGCGCGTAAGCGCGCAGCGGCAAGGCGGCCATTGCGCCGGCCGCCGAAGAAATGAAACCACCACGTGAAAGTGCCGAGCGTTGCGCGGTCATTCAGGCAATGCTTTTTGGGCCCCGCAACTGCAATCGCGGGGAAGGAACTCTTGGCATCGAAATGGCGGTCCCCCGGCTTCCCTCTAGTCCGGGATACCGGCAGAGCAACGATGTAAAACGCCGGCGTATCGGCAGAGCTCGGCACGTTGTTGGGACTCGCCGATGATGCACCTGCGGGCTGGAGCGACACGGGGCCGCTCAACGTCAACGACCCATCCATCGTAATCGAGCGGAAGAACCCACTGGTAAAACGTGGGAGGACCGGGAATTACACCGTTGACCGCGTCTTGCAGGGCGACCGAATATCCGCCGAGCGCCGCGGCGGTCATGCACGCAGCGACCAGAACCCCCATCTTAGCTGGTACTTCCCATGCCGCCCCATTCGATTCGTCGCGCGAGGGTTCCGGCGGGGGTTGTGCCGGCGGCCGTAAAGCGCCTAAGATATGGTTCTAGTCTCGTTCTGGGATAGAGCGACACTTGGGTTTCTAACGGAGAGAGAGGGATTACATGGACGGACGCTCTGCGGTGCTACTGCTTGCGGCGCTCGGCGCCGGCTGCAGCGGCGGCGCAACCCACTCGGTCGTCCCGCCTGCATCGTCCGCTCAGACGTTCGCGATCCGCGGGGGAACCGTTTCATTGCCGGCGTGCAACACGCAACGCTATGGCGCACCGGGGAAGTTCACCGTCTTCACCGCGCTGGGGACCTTCACCGGTGCCAGCTTTGCCGGCTCGGGCCTTTCGCTTTGGGCGACCGTCTCCATCGGTAAAGGCCGTAAGAACATACCGATTATCCACCTTCCGAACGTCAAGGCGCCCTACACCGTCTACTATGGGACGTACAAGCTGAACGACGGTCTCGTCGGGTGCTTTTATCTCGCCAAGATTCGCGAAACGGGGATCAGTTTCGATGGCGCTGCGGCAGCCGTTCCAAATGTTCACGACTATGGCAATGCGACGCCGGCGGCCGAGGGACCACTGGTGATCTCGGTCAGCGGTATCGCTGCTAAGGGCGGTTCCGGCACGATAACGCTCAAAGCTGCCTCAGGCGGGAAAGTCGCCTACACCGGCACGGTGCACATTTCCGGCAGCAAGTACGTCCCTTAGGGCGGCTCACGCGCGCCGGCGAGGATTTAGCCGCAGGGCGACGGCGGCACCGACGATTAAACTTGCGATCATCGCCAACAGCACGTGCCGGAAGTCTAAGACCTTCGCGGAATATTCAACGTCGGTCGATTGCTGCAAGGCAAGGTCCCAGCGAACAAAACCGTCCGGAGTTAAGAGACCGTTCGTGGCCAGCAGCTTTCCCGGCGTTTTCAGCTCAAGGTGTGCCGCCACCGCCGACGCGGCAAACAAGGATGCGACGCCTGAGTAAAACTGCCCGATCTCCGGGGAAGCCAAGGTTAGCAGTGGCGGGATGACAGCCGAGACGGAGACGCGGTCGAAGAACAGCCCCGGCGAGCGGGTGAATGACACCGGACCCAACGCGGGCAATCCTCGCGGCGTTGCAGGCGACGTATGCATCAGATCGGTGAGATCGTCGCGCGAAACGCTTTTTGTAAGCGTGATAGTGCGCGTTCCGTCCCGCATATCGGTGTCTTCGGAAACCAGCCAGCCTTTGCGGCGCAGTCGCTCGACTCCGAAGGGATCGCCATTGCCACTTTGGCTTAGCGCCGCCTCGTAGAACTGCTTGTCGATGACCTCCGTTGTCGTTATGAGTGCCGTCCCGTTCGTCTTGACGTCGATGCGGAAGGTGACGTCTGCGTGACAGCCGGCTAGAGTTAGAGCCAGCACGACCGCGGGCGCATGTAGGCGAATTACGCCCGCCGCAAGTACGTGGCGATCAGTCATCGGGAACTATTCACGGCGCAACGCTGACAGTGGCTCCAAAGGCGCTCGTCAATTCGATGGTCTTCACTGCAGAGCCGCCGGCCGGATAGCGATAGATCGCGAGGCAACCACTTTGGCCGCTGCCGCACGATCGCTTGGGATCCGGAGCGATGACGTTTCCACCTCGAATCCAAAACTGTTCCACCATCGTAGAGTCCCTTAATGTGGTCGACCCAACTTTCTTCGCGACACCGCCGCTGACGTCGAACTGATAGATCATCGACGGAGAAACGCCGGTGTCACCGATGGCCAGGTGTTTGCCGTCCCACTGCACCTGGCCGGGGGCTGTGATGCTTTGACTCACAGAGATGGTGCCGAATGTTTTGCTACCCTTCGATAGCTCGGCCATGACGAAAGCGCTACCGTACTCGCCGTCGACAAACAGGTCGCCATGATTATCGTAACCGCAAAAAGTCAATTTCGACATCGATGGGAGTTTGTAGCTCATGGCGAAACCCCACTTACGGTTGCCTCTGTAGTGATAAATCAGCAGAGCCGGATAATAATCAGGGCCGCTCGCCACGGCAAGATCACCGGTCGTCGGATCGACCGAGCAGCCGTCCTCGCCGTCGTAAGGGAAGCCAAAATAGGCGATCGGCGTTCCGCCACCGTGTGCGAATTCGTAGATGCCGCCCAGGATATAAATGAACGGAATGAATATATCGCTCAACCGGTCGACGCACATGCCGCGCGGGCCGATGGGCCCGCTGAGAAGGCCAATCGTTTTACCGTCTGGGTAGGTATAGACGTAGACTGGTTTGTCTCCTAGGGTCGACGCACAGAGCAGCGAGCGCCCCGCGCATCCGCGCGCATCCGAGGAACTGCTCGGGCGCTCCCGATCGGCTCCGATTGAAACGCGGCGCCCGGCGCTTCGATCAGGGGCTGCGGTGCGGCGCAGCCAGCCAAAATTGCGGCAATCGCGCAGCAACTCAGCACTGTGCAGCCAAAATCTAGGCGCTTCATCTATCTCGCTCCTCGGTCGCTTCGTAGTTTATGTGGCAAGTTGTTCTTGGCCTGTTCCTCGCGATTTCTCACGCGGCTGATACTCTACGCTAAGCGTGGTAATTGTGCCGCGCGAGAAAGGCCGATCATGAGCGACCAGAACAAAGACGAACAGCTGGATAACCTAAGCGGTGGCGTCGAAACCCATCCCGTCGCACCGATTCTGTTCAAGCCCGAGCCCCCATCGACCCATCCCATCTACCCGACCGACCCGGTCGGCGGCAAGAAGAGCAACCCCGTCGGCTAAAAGCAACTGCGGCATTCCTACGTGCCGCTATCTGCAAGTTCGGCGAAGGGGCCGGCGCTTTTCAGCCGGCCCAACGCGGAGTTTTGGAAAGGCCTAGCCTAGGCGTCGTCGCCGGGAGTTCGCCGCCCGGTAGTCGCTGGGCCGTCATGGCTCAACAAATTTGACCCGGGAGCCGGGAAGATCGACCGTAAAATCCCAGGCGCTTCTTCATCAGCGTCATCTGGTCCAGTACACTGCAGAAAGTCGCTCATGTCGTCTCCTTGCTTAACATGCGAATAGTATCTGGAACTCTCAGGGAATATAGCACGGATTCGACAAACGCCGACTTAGTGCCCCTTGCTGGATTTCTTCTTGCGCGCCTTCTTCCGTGGACTTTTCTTCGCCTTTTTGCTGACCTTGCCGCCGCTCTTCTTTGCGCTCTTGCCAGCCTTGCGCGGAATCTTCTTAGCCGTTCTGGAAAGCTTCCGCGGCCTTCGACTCGGCGAGCCATCGGTAATTCCGAAATCCTCGTCATCCTTGCGGATGTCGAAATCCAATGGTCCGGTACACTCGAGAAGTTCCCTCATCGCGTTTCCCTTATCTTGACGGTGCAGTGGCCATTAATCTTGCCAAAGGTGCACGGAAGCGAGACTGCCCGTCGCGCGCGCGGTGGTTGCGGCTGCACGATGGTCCCTATCACGAGAAATAGGATGCCAACGATAAAAACAACCTGCGCTACGTTTACATAGGCCCGCTTTCGCTGGGTGATGCTTTGCAACTGCCTGGTGCTGTCTATGAATTGCCAAGCTAGGGCGGCAGCTAGTACGGATTTTGCATTGTCTTTTTTGAGAGTTTCAATATTCAACACTTCCTGAACGTCGGGGCTGCCTCGAGACCGAAACATTAGTGCGAGGATCGAAAACATCATGGCACTAAGTAGAAACGCTATCGAAGCATAGAGTAGCGGCGCGTCTGACGTCGTTCGGAGAATGTCATTACCGCCAGCCGCTGCCCAGATGCCGGTGCCGCCTCCGACGAAACCCATAATGCCGGTAGCTCGCAGATCAAAGTTTCGCGCCGAGTCGCGGAAGTTCTTAAAGTAATCTTTTGATTCAGAGAGAGCAAGGTCTGCAGCCGGACACGCGTCCGGTAGTTCGGCAATGCTTCGAAGGTACTCGTCTCGCTTTGGTATGTGCCATCCGGTCTGAGCCGTCACGTTGCTCCACCAGAACCATCCGACGAAGTAGCCGGCCAAGATTATGGCAATATATTGGATGCATACGGCGTAACTCATAGAGCCTAGTCCGACTCTACGTCTCGCGTAGAATTTCTTTGAGGGGTTTCGCCGGTATTTGCCACACCACAAATATAGCATAAACCTTGCCGCTGCCCGAAACGCACTGAGGTTTGCGGCATCGCGCCCGCGCCGTTAAAGCCGCCCGTCGTTCCAGAAGCGTTGCCGCCAACGTACACGAGCAGCGTATTTCCCGGGGGTGACCGGAATAACGGCATGTACGCGCCCGCCAAGGCCTTCGGGCGAACCTCCGCCATGCGTACTGAGAGCGACGACCGAGACGTGCTTCACGCCCGCCGGGACCTTGAAATCCTGTGCTCCACCCATGTAATAAGACGTTTTATGGTACGGAAAAGAGTTCGGCGCAGCGTCGTTCGGCACGACGCCGTCACTAACGTGACCGCCGCCGCCTGCAACGATTCCCGCTGCCGCGCAGAGGCATAACGCATATCGGGCAAAACGGAAAATTCTCATCGCGTACCTCCTGAAAGTCGCATGGATCAGTGCGTACGACAGTTCTGCGCAGCCGGCTTAGCCGCCCTGGAAGTTGGTAGCCTAGATCGACCGACCGATCTCCTTACAATAGTGGTGCTAAGCGCGCGAAAATAGGACATTGGGATTTTCATTGCCGTTACCAACGGATGAGGACGCGACCGTTGCGCCCGGCGCGCTTCCAACCTCGCCAGGTTTGGCATTTTCGAGCGCTCGGCTCAACGTACGACGAGCCGCCGCCGGCGCCGCCACCATCCGCCGCCCTCACCTCCAGAACCACCCTTTCCGAGCGAACCGCTCGCGCCCGGCTTTCCGTTTCCACGGCTGCCGCCGCCGCGCACAAACATGACGCGTCTCGAACAAAACGGGAAATCCTCATCGCAGCCCCTGACTTTCGGCGCGACCGTTCAGCCGCCTTGGGTGCGGATTTCGAACAGTCTCGCTCCTGCGCGTTCGTCGCACAAATAAGCCACGACACATTTTTCGCGCTGCGCTCGTTGCCGTTAAAGCCGATTCTTTCAGAGATTCTTCATGAATCCGCTTTAGGTTAGGTTAGTCCGCCCAATTTCGGGTGACGACATCCGTTGGAGGCCGCACATGCCGGGTAGCAATCGTATGCGATCGATTTACATGTTGGCCACGATCGGGCTTGCACTCGCAGGATGCTCTTCCCTTGCGGGAGCGCCGATGGTGGGGCCGTCGTTTGCGCCGGACCATGCACTGGCCGGCCATTCGCGGGATATCTATATAGGGAACATTCTTGGCGGGGTGCCGCTGTATTCGACCGGCAAAAATCCGCACGAAGTCGGCGACATCACCGATGACCTGCCGCGAGTTACCGATGTGTGGGTGGATCGCCACGGCGTTTTGTACGCATTCACCGACAACCGCGAGTATCCGTATGAAACGATTGAGGAGTTCAAACCCCGAAGCGCAAGTCCATTCTTCTCACTCGTACTTCAGCATTATGGTTCTATCGCCGCAGCCGACTCTGCTCGGAACGTCTACGCTCAGGGAGAGGACAGCCAGGGCCAACAGGTGATCGACGTCTATCCTCCGGGTAGTCAGAAGATTGCGGACGAGTACGTCGTCCCGTCGATCGGTCGGATATCCGGGCCGGAAGGGATGGCGTTCGACTCCAGCGGCGCCTTGCTTGTCGGGGTCGCTGCGCTTGCCAACAACAAGCAAGGCCAGGTCGGGGCAGTGTTCCGTCTCGATTCAGGTTCAGGAATGTTCGTCAATCTCCATCTCAAGAAAGCGTACGGCGGCCTGATCGCGATCGACGGAACGGGGAATCTGTACGTTGCCGGTGGCGACGTGATCTCGGTCTACGCGCCGGGGGGGACCAAACCGTCGCGCATCATGCACACTGAAGAGGCGGTCGTCGCTCTTACGGCCGCCGCCGATGGAACGCTCTACGTTAACACTGCTGGGAAGATTGCGATCTACGCGCCCGGGGAAGGTACCTCGAACAGGAGCTTCGACCCCGACGCGCAGGTGAGCGGGATCGCGCTTGGGCCCAGTGAATGACGACCCGCGATGCTCTAGCGAGCGCGTAAGGAAACGACGGCGACTGGAAGGTGCAGAGGGCCCGTCAAGGCTGCGATCCGCGAACCTCCGGCGGGATACTTGAAAACTTCGGCGTCGTTGTTCTCCGCATCGGCACAGTAGACGTAGGGTCGTGCGATCCAAGTCTGACCGCAACCAGACGCTCCGCTAAGCCAGACCGTGCCCTCCAACAACGCTTTCGTTCCGCTGACCGTATACCGATAGATCGCGTCGGCTCCCTCATCGCTGACAGTCAAATACATGCCGTCCCACTGGATGGATCCGGGAAACACCACCGCGTTGCTCGTCGTGATCTCTTTGAACTTACTGCTGCCCTTCGGGAACTCGACGAGCTCGACGCCACCGCTGCCGCTGAAGCCGTCGACGAACAGATCGCTCTTGTTGTCGTAACCGTCGAAATAGCCTTCGCCCAGTGACGTGATGACCTTGCCCTTTCCGCGCGCCTTGTGGAAGATGACGACACCGCCCGAGATCAGCGCTGCAAGGTCGCCGGTCGCCGGATCGATCGCGCACTGCGACGAGTTCGCTTCGAGCACTCGGATCGGGGTCTTGCCACCGGCCTCGAACTCTGCGATCTCGTGCGATGTCGCCACCCAGAAGGTTCCGGCCCCTTTCGTGCATTCGCCGCCGCCGCTAAAGCCGACCGATCCGACTGACGATTCGCTCTTTGGATAGTCGAACTCGACTAGAGTGCCGCTATAGACGTTCGTAAGGTACTGAACGTCGCCGGTTCCTCGCGCCAAGGGTAGGGCCAAGGCCGACGGTCCGGCCGGCTGGGAAAGTGCCCGCGGCAATCCGCTACACCCTGGAAACACTGCTAAAGCGACGCAGAGCGTACGCGCGCAACGATCAACGGTTATCATCTTCGGAGCCTCCGCGCAAGGAGCCGGCCTTTAACGGCGTTCGTCACATAGGTTACCCGAGTTGCCAAAGCTGCAGCAGACCCCTGCGCGCACATCCGCCCAGCGACGCAGACGGCCGCCGAACAAACTCGACGCCTTGCTCAAACGGCACGCCTAACAGCCGGCATTTGTCCAGATTCGTCCGCATCAACGAGGTTTCATGGTGGGCCTGGTAGGATTCGAATCTCAGTAGGGCCATTCTGCCTCCTGGTGGATGGCCCCACGTCATTTCGCTTCGTGCTTAAGCGGCAGTTGCTAGACAGCGCTTCATTGTGGCTCGGATCGGGTCGGGCTGACGCATTCTTGCGAGTTGTTCCGAGTCGGTCAACCGCTCTGCCGCGCAGCGCGACGAAACCAACGCCAGGCGCACAACGCTTTAGAGGGGCGCGGGTGACCACAGGTCATCCGATGACGTAAAGGTCGCGTAGAGGGCAAGGAAACGCCACGCAAGCGTCCGTCAAATGGACCGCGAAGGGTGGTAAATGGCGATCGACGACGTGGAAGCGGCGTTCAGAGCACGAATGCGGGCACTGGCGCATCGCGGCGGGGCTGCGACGAAGCGAGGTGCCGATCCCGACTACTTCCGAACGATCGGAAGGCTTGGCGGCAGCGCTTCGGTCGCCGCGCGCAAGCGGCGCATCTTTGCGGAACTTGAGGGTCGAGCTTGTCAACCTCCGACGGTGACGACCGCCGCGTCATCGGCGCAATCGCCGCCGCAGGTTCAGAGGCATCTCACGCTCGCCGACATCCTTGGCGAGGAGGAGATGCTCCGCCAGCGGGGAGTGCTTCGCTCTTAGTGCAGCCGAACCAACCGAACTCATCTGGGGAGTACCCGCGCACTTTCTACGCGGGGGCGCGCGCGCGTGCGACGCCGACGGTGCAATGCGCCACCCCTCGCCCGCCGTCGGTCGCCTCTCGCAACTCACTCGCGGCATACCCCCGCCCTCAACACGCGCGCGCGAGCGCAATGCACCACCCCTTGCGCTCCGTCGTCACCTCTCGCGACTCACTCGCGGCATGCACCCCACCTCAACACGCGCGCGGGCGCGATGCACCACCCCTCGGCCGCGCGACGGAGCCTCTCGCGACTCATGTTCCGGATGCCCCGGCTGGAAAAATTCCGAACGATTTTCGGCGGCGTTAGCGTAACGCTGCGAGGACGCGGACGGAATGCGCGCCAGACGCGCGAATCAAGCCGTAAGGCGCGGCGGAGGTGCATTTGCACAGCCGTTCTCTCAGGGTAAAGGCGCTTTCTAGCTGCGGGGGCGAGTTAGGGTTCGGCGCTCTTATTGACAGCGAAGACTGTCCCGCACGGACTCAGTTCATAATAGGTATAGCAGTAAGAGTCCCCCCCGGCGTCCGTAGTGCCGTAAAAGCCGCCTTTATCTGCGATCAGGCTGATTGGTCCCCAGGAGTCGTCGGAATATCCGAAGCTCAGAAGCACTCCCTCTTTGCCGGAAGGCTCCGCCCGGAAGATCGCCCCCTCATTGCTCGTGCCGCCCTCGCTCGCGGTACCGTATAGCGTGCCACCCACTTCGATCAGGTCGCTCGGAAACGCACCGTCGGGAAGCCTTCAAAGCTGTGCACGGTGCGTTTGTGGCCAGACGCATCGATCTCGAAGATCGTACCGCAGCCAACAATCATCGTTCCGTTGCTGCAATAGGATGCACCACCTCGCCACGTCGTTCCGTAAACGCGGCCGCTCACGTCGACCAAATTCAACGGGGTCGTGCCATCGGTCCGACCCTTAAAGGCATAGAGCGTGCGCTTATGGCCGGACGTGTCGATTTCGTAAACGGTCCCGCATCCACCGATAACGCACCCGCTCGTTCCGCCGTAGAGCGTTACTCCGTAGAGCTTCCCGTTCACGGGGATGAGGTCGGTAGGGCTTTCGCCGTCGGCGCCGCATCGGAAGCGATAGAGCACCTTCTCCTTACCCGAAGGGAGATCAAAGTTGAATACCGTCCCGCAACCTCCGTCACAGCAGGGACCGGCGGTGCCGCCGGAGCGTGTCGTGCCGTATAGTGTTTCGTTCGTCAGCACTAGGCTCGCGTCTGGGCATGACCCGTCGTCCGTCGCGCTCCGGTTGTGCGAACCGCCGAGCCCCTTGAAGCGGTAGAGCACCCGCTCCCTGCCTGAAGTGCTCAGTTCATAAATCGTTCCTTTGTCATCCGCACCACCTAAGCAGGTCGTGCCGTAAAGCGTGCTATGCGCTCCGATCGGGCCAGCAGCCGGGTCAAAACCGTCGCGGTTGCCATTGAAACTGTGAAGCACGCTTTCCGTTCCGGAGGTGTTGATTTCAAAGATGGTCCCACCAAACTTTGCGCCCCCATCGTCCGTTGCGCCGTACAGTTCGTTCCCAAGGGCGAATAAGGACCCGATCGGGAACGCTCCGTCGTTAGGGGAGCCCTTGAATGTGTGAAGCATCGTCAACGCCCACGAATTGCTGTGCTCGGCGTGCGTTGTGATTGCGCGGCCTTGCTGCATCGCGCCCGGCGCGCCGATCGGCTGCTGCGATCCGCCGCACGCAGCGAGCATTGCCGCGGCTACGCAACAGCTTAACCCGTAGCGGCTCAAACTTGAGATACTCCTCATTTTACGGGGCGACTCTGAAGACGGTTCCCGCGTTGTTTGCGCCGCCGAATGACGCGGTTCCATAGAGGCCACCATTCAAGTAAAGCAGGCCCGCAACCGGAAGCTCGCCATCCGTTCCGTCAAAGCTATAGAGGATTTTTTCCTTACCGGAAGCGCTAACCTCGAATACGCTGCCGCCTCCATGGTTGCCGCCGAGCTTCGTTGTCCCGTAGAGCCGTCCATCTACCTCGATCAACCCCGCGTACGGCCACGCGCCGTCTCCGCCGTTGAAGCGGTGCACCACACGCTCACTTCGGGACGGGCCAACCTCGAAAACCGTCCCGCATGTGTCGCCGCTGCCGATGCCCGAGCATGCCAAACCGCCTTCAACCGTCGAGCCATACAGTCTTCCGTTGAAAACGGCGAGGGCTGCGTACGGTTCGGCACCGTCGTCGGATTTTCCGAAATTGTGAACCAGGCGCTCCTTGCCCGACGAGCTTAGCGCGAACACCGTGCCCGCACCGAGCTTTCCCTCACGAGCGGTCGTTCCGTAGAGCGTCCCGCCGTAGCTGGTGAGCCCGGCGAGCGGACCCGCGTAGCTTCCGCCGCTGAAGCTGTAGAGCACGCGCTCCTTGCCGGAGGTACTCACTTCAAAGATCGTGCCCGCGTTCGATGCTCCGCCACCGCTTGTCGTGCCGTAGAGTCTACCGTTGGACGAGACGAGTTGACTGAACGGCTCTCCTCCGTCCGGAGCGCCTTTGAAACGATACAGCACGCGTTCCTTGCCTGACGTATCGACTTCGTAAACCGTGCCGCAACCGGTACCGCTGCCCCCACATCCTGACCCGCCTCCGTAGCCCGTCGTACCGTAGAGCTTGCCGTTTACGGCGATCAGGCCCGCGAGCGGGTATTCGCCATCCGACCCCGCTCTAAAACGATGGAGGACATGCTCTTTTCCAGAAATCGTTATCGCAAAAACGGTGCCGCAACCCGAGAGACCGTACGAGTAGCACGAACCTGTACCGCCGAACTCCGTCGTGCCGTACAGCGTACCGTTTAGTGCGATCAGGTTGGCCACCGGAACGCCTCCGTCCCGACCGCCGCCGAAGCTATAGAGGACAGCAAACCCGCGGCTGGCGTGGGGTTGTGCCACCGATGCGCGACTCGATAAACTGCTACCGAGCGGTGGACTCGTCTGAGCGCCGCACCCTGCAAGAGTTGCCACAGCGACGTAGATGCTAAGCGCGCGACAATAAAGCATCGAGGCTTTCATTCTGTGCTACCAGCTAATGACGACGAGCCCGTTACCCGCCGACTCTTTCCACCCTCGCCACATATGCACGTCGGTGGCCTTGCGCTCGGCGTACGACGAACCGCCTCCGCCGCCACCACCATTGCCGCCAATGTAAGTGCGCGATCCGCAGCCCGCCCCGCCGCCGCCGCCGCCATCGCCGCCGCCACCGCCTGCGCCAGCACTGAAAGAACTTGTCGTGCTGCCGCTCCCTCCGCCACCGCCTTGGCCCAGCGTCCCCGAGACGCCGCCGTATCCGTTGCCTCCGAAGCAGCCCTTGCCGCCGCTGCCTCCTCTTCCACCAGAGCTCTGAGAACCGCCCCCACCGCCATCGGCGCCCGCGCTGTAGTTCGTGTAGTTCGAACCACCGGCGCCTCCGATAAGCGCTCCGCCTCCGCCGCCATCTGGCGGGGCGTAGCTGTAGCTACCGGCCCCGCCCGCGCCTCCGCCTCCGCCGGCCACCAGAATGCGACTTTGGAGATTTCCGGCATACCGGCGCACGTCAGACGCGCCGCCGCCTCCATAGCCATTGGCGTAGCTGGAGACGTAGGCGCCGCCGTCGGCACCGCCGTTGAAGCCGCCACTTGTGCCCGACGCATTGCCGCCCACGTACACCAGGAGCTTTTCGCCCGGGGTAACGGGGATCATGGCGTTCACGCGGCCGCCGCGAGCTATTTCAGAACCGGCAGCCTGAGCGCCATGAGCGCCAAGCAGAATGATCTTGAGTTGCTTCACACCCGCCGGGACCCTGAAGTCCTGCGCTCCGCCCGTGTAATAAAACGTTTTGTGGTACGGAAAAGAGTTCGGCGCAACGCTGTTCGGCACGACGCTGTCACCGGCGTGACCGCCGCAGCCTGCGAGCATCGTTGCGGCCACGCAAAGGCGTAACGGACATCGGGCAAGACCGGAAACCTTCATCGCGTACCCCCTGAAGCTGAACGGATCGGCGGGTAAGGGACGTTCGGCGCGGCGCGCTCAGCGCCCCGGGTGCGATCGAAACGGCCCTGCTCCCGCGCGTCGCGCGCGCAACCTGCCACCCCTCGTGACGCCGCCGTGGTCTCTCGCGACTCATCTAAGCAGTACCCCCGAACTTCGTACGCGGGGACGCGCGCGTGCGACGCCGACGGTGCAACCCGCCACCCCTCGTGGCGCCGTCGTGATCTCTCGCGACTCATCTGGGGAGTACCCGCGCACTTCCTACGCGGGGGCGCGCGCGCGTGCGACGCCGACGGTGCAATGCGCCACCCCTCGCCCGCCGTCGGTCGCCTATCGCGACTCGCCTTCCAGGCACCCGGCCGGAAAAAAATTCGAACCGATTTTTGAGGTTAGCGTCACGCTGCGAGGCGCGCGGAGGTGCGTGCGAGCGACGCGCGCCGATCGACGCCGCTAACCAAACACGCCCTCGCATCCGCGAAGGCGTGCAGAGCGGTAGAGGCGCAGGTTGTCGGACTCGACGCGCCCCGCCTGGCGTGCGTTACGGTGTGATTGCGAAGACGGTTCCGGCGAAGCGGCGGCTCGCGCCGCCATCACTGGTCGTACCGTAAAGCGTTCCGTTGACGTTGATGAGGCCTGCTAAAGGTCTTGCGCCATCTTCCACGTAGCGACCGTGAGCCTCCAAGCCTTTGAAGAAGTAGAGAACCTTTTCCGAACTGGAGGTTGTGATCGCAAAGACCGTTCCTTTCCCTCTTCTGCTGATGCCAGGGCCCCCGAAATACGTGGTACCGTAGAGCGTGCCCTTAACATTGGTGCAGTGTACCCCCGCAAGTAATCATTTATCGCCAGGATACCGGAGGGATGAAGGACGGTAAACAAGAATAGCGTCCTAATGGGTAGAATATCGCGTGACCTCAGCCGGTACGTCAGAGAACGGTGGATTCCGTTTTTGGTCGAGCGCGTGCTACGGCCAGATCGCAGGTTCCGGCGATTGCGCGGTCAGTCTTCTGAGACGCAGGAGCCCTTCGACTATCGTGGGTTGGTTAACGTTTCCGCTCTCGCAGAGCGCGTATCCGCCCATGACGTTGACGGCGAGTCGGTCTCGACCTGGACAAGGGCGATCCGCCGATGGGTCAGCGAGGATGCTGCGCCGAGTCCGAATTACGTTCGGCGAAGCCTTGCATCTCTCCGGCGCGATTGGGTGATCGGGATGGGGCGCGCGGGGTATCAGCAGCACGCGTTGGCCATGCTGCACGCCCTTTGGACTCGCGGGAATCGCGAGCGTGTAGCGGTACAAGCAATGGCCATCTTCGATCGGTCCGACCGGCAAGACGTACTTGCTGACCCCTGCGTCCTGCGCGCCACGGCGAGCGACCTGGAGCGCCTTGAAAATGCGGCCATCGCCTGCGGCTGGGTTGACGACGGTGCAGTTTCAATCCCTGCGCGATGCACTCTACCGCCCGATTTTCCGGCCTCCGCCCATCTCTATGCCGCGTGGATGCTGCTCGATGGCGCGCTCCTAAGCAAGCACGGCTCCCTAGACCAGCGACTGCGGGCCGTGAGCGACGGCGTTGCACGAGAGGTAGAGTCGTGGGTCGCCGGATTTTACTCAACCCAATCTCGGCGCGTGCAAAAGCGGCGTCGATCAACAAGGAGAAAGCAATGAAAAGACACCGTCTGGGCGCTTGGATCGGACAAGAGTCCTACCGCGACCAAAGACGGGTCAGCGCAAAACATGCGCGACCTGGACGGTCAAATACCAAGCCTTCGATCGCGATCCCGGCGACTACAGTCAGGCCATCGAGCGCGGGTTCAAAACCGAGAACGACGCCATAGCCTGGTGGATCACACGGAAGCAGAACCCGCATCGCCCTGTGCGAAAGGCGGAAGTCATCAAACCGGCACCTCCGACGGTCGCCGAGTTCCTAGAAAGCTGGCTCAAGATGATTCGCCACAGCGTCGGGTCAGGCACGTTTCATCAGTATGAGTCGCACGTTCGGGAGCATCTCATTCCATCGCTTGGCGACCATTTGCTCGTCGATGTCGAACGCGACCCGCAGGTCATCGAGGAGGCCATGGCATCCTGGAAGCGCACAGACGGCCGTCCTGGCGATCTGTCGCCGCTCTTCGTCAAAAAGGTCTGGAGCACTCTGCGAACGGCATGCAACAAAGCCCGCAAACGCCACCTCATCGCGACAAACCCATGCGACTCCGTTGACCCTCCGAAAGTCGAGCGCAAGGAGATGATTGCGCTTTCGCCCGCACAGGTCACGCAGTACCTCAACGCCTTCGACGGAACCGACATCGGAGCGGCGATCGCGCTCGCTATAGGTAGCGGCTGTCGTCGCGCCGAGTTACTCGGGCTGCGTTGGCGCGACATCGACGCCGACGCTGGAACCATCCGTATCGAGCGCTCTGTCGAGCGAATCGCAATCCGCACGTCGAAGCGCGTGCGCTACGAAACGCGGTTTAAGGAACCGAAGTCAAAGCGTTCTCGCCGCACGATTCCGATCGCAGGCTTCGCGCTGGAGCGCCTTCGCAAGCATCGTGTCGAGCAGGCCCAGCGGTTCATGGCCGTCGGAGTTCGACCAGACGCAAATACGATCGTCTTCGACCGCGACGGACAGCCGTGGAATCCGGGGCCGTTCGGAATGCGTTTCACCGCGATTCGCGATGCGGCGGGCTTACCAAAGGTGCGCTTGCACGACCTCCGCCATAGCTACGCTACCCTGCTGTTGCAAAGTGGCTCAGACCTCAAGACAGTGTCGGCGGCACTCGGGCATTCGTCGGTGGCCATCACGGCTGACACCTACGCCCACGTTTCTCCGGTCATGCTGCGATCGGCTGCCGACCGCCTCGATGACCTCCTCGAAGGGCACGGTTAACAGCGTCCATTCTTCCGAGTCGTTCCGAGTCAAATGGCTTTCGTGGTGGGCCTGGTAGGATTCGAACCTACGCGCAACCAGTTATGAGCCGGCCGCTCTACCGCTGAGCTACAGGCCCGCGCGATTTTGGTATTCGCGAGGACGAGCCAGAGCCCTTAGAGGCTTGTTGTCTCCCGATATGTAGTGTATAATCTCCAGAAAAGGATGGCCCGTCATGACCGCTCTTGCCTACCCCGAGACTCGCTACGCTCCCTCCGCACTTGTCGACATCACGTCCCGAGAGGAACGCAAGCGGCTCGGTCCGTCAGCCTTAAAGGCCTTCTTCAACATGATGGAGTGCTGGCATATCCGCGACGAAGACGCGATGGGGCTCCTGGGCGGAATGGCGAGCAGCACCTACTACGCGATCAAGAAGTCGCCGCGCCGCAGCGTCGATGCCGACACGATGCTGCGGATTTCGTATTTAATTGGCATCTTCAAGGCGCTCAACATTCTCCATAGCAAGGCGCTCGCCGATCGGTGGATCGGTCTGCCAAACAGCAATCCAATCTTTCGCGGTACGCCACCGCTCGAATATATGATTCGCGGAGGCATCCCGGCAATGCAGGCGGTTCGCCGGCTACTCGACGCGCGCCGTGGCGGCATCTAGACCCTTTCCGAAGACCTCGCTCGTTCGCCGGAACGACACGCATCGCTTCATTGCGTCGAGGCACGGAGAGAGCGTCCTGGGGCGCATCGCCGACTCCAACCGGCATCTGGTCGATCTCTTCACGGTCGACAATGCCACCAACGACCGGCTCCTCGTCGAGGGCGGAATCCCGGCCGGCATCGACAGCCACGAGCTGGTCTTCGGCATTCCCTACTACCGCATCGTCAATGCCAGCTTTACGCATCCTCATCCGCTCGGCAGCCGATTCAACGGACCGGATCGCGGCGCGTGGTACTGCGGCTTCGAAATCGAAACGTCGCAGGCCGAGGTCGCCTATCACAAGACGGTTGATTTAGCCGAGGTCGGCGTATTCGAGGACGACGTTACCTACGACGACTACACCGCGGATTTCAGCGCGGAGTTCCACGATGCGCGCGATGCCAAGCGCTTTGCCCGGTATTTGGATCCCAAGAGCTACGTCGCGTCGCAGAGGCTCGCCGAGGAACTCTTAGCGATCGGCTCGCTCGGCATCGTCTATCCGAGCGTTCGGCGCCCCGGCGGGACGTGCGTCGGCTGCTTCCGGCCGCCGCTGGTAATGAACGTGGCGAAACAACGCACGTATCGCTTCGTGTGGGACGGCTCGCCGACGCCTACCGTCGCCCTAACGTAGGAAGACTTTGGCGCCGGCGTAGCGAGCCGCCGAACCGAGTTGCTCCTCGATTGCCATCAGGCGGTTGTATTTCGCGGTGCGATCGCTGCGGGAAAGCGAGCCGGTCTTGATTTGGCCGGCGCCGGTGGCAACGGCCAGGTCCGAAATCGTCGTGTCTTCGGTCTCTCCCGAGCGGTGCGAGATGACCACGCCGTAGCCGGCCTTCTGCGCCATCGCGATGCAATCCAGCGTTTCGGTGAGCGTTCCGATTTGGTTTAGCTTGATGAGAATCGCGTTGGCGGCGCCTTCGCTAATCCCGCGCTCTAGAAACTCCACGTTCGTCACGAAAAGGTCGTCGCCAACGAGTTGGATGCGATCACCGAGCGCCGCCGTGAGTTTTTGCCAACCTTCCCAATCGCTTTCCGCAAGGCCGTCCTCGATCGAGACGATTGGATAGCGATCGCAGAGTTCGGCGTAGAGCGCGATCATATCGTCGACGCTTGCCGCGCGATCGCGCGAGAGTGGATAGTATTTACCGTCCTCGTAAAACTCGCTCGCGGCGGGATCGAGTGCAATCGCGACGTCGCTGCCGGGCCTGTAGCCGGCGAGCTCGATCGCGGCGACGATGAGATCGAGCGCCTGTTGCGGCGTCTCAAGGGGAGGCGCGTAGCCGCCCTCGTCGCCCACGAGCGTCGGCAGGCCCCGTTCGTGCAAAATACGGCCGATCGCGTGAAAGACTTCCGAGCCATAGCGAACGGCTTCGGCTTCGCTCTCCGCGCCGAGCGGAACGATCATGCACTCCTGGAACTCGAGCGCTCCCTCCGCGTGTTTGCCGCCGTTGATCACGTTCATCATCGGAACGGGGAGCGTCGCAGCAGCGGGGCCGCCGAGATACCGAAAGAGCGGCATCGCCAGGCTGACCGACGCGGCGCGCGCCACTGCGAGCGAGACGCCGAGGATCGCGTTGGCGCCGAGGTGCGACTTATTCGAAGAACCATCGAGCTCGATCAGCTTCTGATCTATCTCACGCTGCGCGGTTGCATCGAGGCCTTCGATGGCGGGCCCGATCAAATCGTTCACCGCCATTACGGCCTTCCGCACGCCCTTGCCGCCGTACCGACGTGGGTCGCCGTCGCGCAGCTCGACGGCCTCGTTCGCTCCGGTCGACGCGCCCGACGGCACCATGGCCTCTTCGACGACGCCGAAGTTCGTTGCCACCGTCACGGCGACCGTTGGATTGCCGCGCGAATCGAGCACTTCGCGCGCGTGAACGCCTTCGATGGACGGGTTGCCGCCGCCGCGCAGCGATTCGAGCGTCACGCTTATTCCGTGATCCAGCGCTCGAGGTCGTGACGCCGCGAAGCGAAATCCTTATCTTCGAAGAAGATCGGCAGCTCACGCTCGGCGCTGGCGGCGCTGTCGCTGCCGTGCACGAGGTTGCGCCCGATCGTTTGCGCGAGGTCGGCTCGAATCGAGCCCGGTGCTGCGGCCAGCGGATCGGTTGCGCCGATCAGTTGACGGCAGCCGTCAATCGCGCGCTCGCCCTCAACCGCGAGCGCAACGAGCGGGCCGTTGGTGATGAAATCGACCAAGTCGTTGAAGAACGGTTTGCTGCGGTGTTCGGTATAGTGGTCGCGCGCGCGATCGCCGTCGAGCTGCATGAGTTTCATTGCCGTAATTACATAGCCGCGCCGCTCGATTCGCGCGGTGATTTCGCCAACGAGGCCGCGCGAAACGGCGTCGGGTTTGCAGAGGATGAGCGTACGTTCGATAGCCATGGAAGCGCGATACGGCATGCGGGTCGCTCTGTCATCCTTGTTCTTCGTTCTTCGACTGCGCTCAGGATGACAGGAGGGGAGAGCGACGAACGAGGGACGATGCCGTATCGGAATGTGGCGGGGCAACTGGCGGGTAGCCCGTTTGCTTCGATCGAGTATCGCGAGGAGACCGGGAGCACGAACGCCGATGCGGCGGAGCTGCTTGGCGACGATGCCTTCGGCGGTCACACGATCGTCGCGGAGTTCCAGCGCCATGGCGCCGGCCGTAAGGGACGAGCCTGGCACGCAATGCCGGGGACGGCCCTGCTCTTCAGCACGATCTTACCACGAAGCATCGATGTGAACCGGCTCTGGCTCGTGCCCTTTTGGGTCGCGCTCGCGGTGCGAGCGGGGCTGCGTGCGTGCGGCGTCCCGGCGACGCTCCAATGGCCCAACGACCTGCTGCTGCGCGATCGCAAGGTGGGCGGAATCCTCTGCCAATCGCGCGTGACCGCAGCGACGGCGCGCGTCGCATGCGGCGCCGGCATCAACGTGCATTCCTTGGCCGGAGCGCCAACCGTAATCGAGCCGCCCCCCGCATTCTGCGACGAGGTCGTGTCGGTCGATCGCCCCACGCTGCTCGCGGCAATCCTCCGCGCCTACGACGCAGCGCTCGCGATGCTCGACGACGTGCCGCACGTCACGAGCAGCTGGGAAGCGGCCGCTGAGATCCCTGGGCGCCGCTACCGAATCGCGAAAGACGACGGACGAGACCCGTTCGAGGCGACGGCGCAGTCGCTCGAAGAGGGCGGCGGCTTACGCGTCGTTCGTGACGACGGCAGCGGCGAAACGGTGGAGATGGCGGATGCGCGGGTCTTGCGTTAAGAACTGCGTGCGCGGGCGAGGCGGCGGTCGCACATCTCGCAGAAATGCGGCATCTTGTTGTCCGTCTCAAAGATGGAGTTGGAGTAGTACATCGCGCAGCGCGCGTTGTAACAGTGCTTGAGCCCGAACGTGTGCCCGAGTTCGTGGACGCACTCTTTGAGCGTCCGCTGGAAGAGCACGTTGAAGTCGCTCGCTTCGCCGTAAAAATCCGAGCGAAGCCGGTGCACGGAGACGACCGCGATCGCCTGGGTTTCGTCGGCGTCGCCGAAGACGAACCGGTGCGACGTCTTGTACAGGTCGAAATCGGTGATCGCCAGGACGGTGGCTCCGGGCTCGGGGTGCGCCCGCTGCACCTTGGTAATCAGTGTGGAGACGAAAAGCTGACCGCGCGTCGCGTTGAGCGTGCTGCGCGGCACGACGAGCGATCGTTCGACGCGCGCGCCCCCGATAAAACGCTCCTCGAGGCACGGGGCGAGACGGTCCAAAAACACGTGGTCGACAGTGTTGATCGGCACGATGCGGATATCGCAATCCATCTCGGAAGGCTAGGGTTCTCGACGAAAATCTAGGTGACCTGCGGCGCGGGTGTCGAAGTCGTCGCGGTGATCGTTGGAGTCGGCCTCGACGTGGCGCACGTGTCGCGCTATCGGTTCGGCGAGCGCGAGCTCGCGTGGTTCGCGCGTAAAGTCTACACCGAGCGCGAAATGGCGTACGCCATGCGCAAGCGCAACTGGGCGGAACGCCTGGCGGGATTCTTTGCCGCCAAGGAGGCGGCACGCAAGGCCTTCGGGCACGCGATTCCGTGGCGCAGCGTCGGCGTCGGCCACGAGCGCAGCGGCAAACCCATCATCGAGCTGTCCGGCTGGGCCGAACGCCTGCCGCGCGAGCGCGGCGTGCGCGCGATCCACCTTACGATCACGCATAGCGCCGAGATCGCCGCAGCCGTCGTGATCCTAGAGTCATGATCTACGTCCTGACGCCCGAGCAGATGCGCGCCGTCGACGCCGCGGCCGTCGAGGACGTTGGAGCCAACAAGCTGATGCGCAATGCCGGGCGCAGGATTGCGAAGCGCTTAAGAGCGATGGCGAAACCCGGCGCGCGAATCGTTGCCTTCGCAGGCCCCGGCAATAACGGCGGCGACGCGTTCGCTGCGCTCGCCGAACTCGCGCCGGAGTACGACTGTACCGTCGCCGCCGATCCGGCGACGCAGGGATCCGAGGCGCGCGACGCGGCGCGGGATCGCGCGAAGAAGGCCGGAGTTTCAATCATCGCGCTGCCGGCGAATGAGCGCGAGGCGTGCGAGCTGCTCGAGAACGCCATCGGCGTTGACGGAATGTTCGGAACCGGCGCGCGCCTGCCGCTACCAGAGGCCTACCGGCATCTCGCGCGCGCGCTCGATGCGCGGGAGCGCGCGGTGCTGGCTATCGATATCCCGAGCGGCACCGATGCGCTCACCGGCGCGATAAGCGGCGACGCGGTGCGCGCAACGCTTACGGTGACGCTCGCGGCCGCGAAGCCCGGTCTCTTGCTGGAGCCTGCGCGCGAATACGTGGGCGAGCTGTGGTGCGCGCCGATCGGCATCGACGACGCGTTGCTCGCCGCCCAACCGCGCACGTTCGCTACGCTCGATAACGCGGAGTTTATGAACCTCTTGCCGCGGCGCGCCGCCGATACCGAAAAGCGTGCGGCGGGTGCGCCGCTGATAATCGCCGGGTCGGCGCAGTTCCCCGGCGCGGCGATTCTCTGCGCTCGCGGTGCGGCGCGCGCCGGGGCAGGTTATGTTACCGTCGCCACCCCGAGTTCCGCGGCGGGCACCTTGCGCGCGCACCTCGTCGAGCAAGTCGTCGTGGCGCTCTCTGACGGCGCGCGGCCCGAAGTGGTCGCACGCGAGCTTCTCGACATTTCGAAGCACAACGGCGCCGTCGCGATCGGGCCCGGGTTGGGACTCGACGACCGTACTGCCGACATCTTCCGGCTTTTCCTCGAAGCGAACCAGTTGCCGGTCGTCGTCGATGCCAGCGGCCTCTTCCACTTGAGCAAACACCTCGATCTGCTGCGCGACAAACCGTGCGTCGTGACGCCGCATGCCGGCGAGTTCGCGCGGCTCTCGGGGCGCGGAACGATCGCGCCGGGCACGCGCGTGGAACGCATTGTCGAGTTCGTCGACCGCACCGGCATCACGACGCTGCTCAAAGGCTCTGATACGCTGATCTACGACGGAACGACCGTCCACATCAATCCCACCGGCACAAGCGCCCTTGCAACCGCGGGAACCGGCGACGTGCTCACCGGGATCATCGCGACGCTTCTCGCGCAGGGCCTCTCACCTGTTGACGCCGCGCGGGCCGGTGCGTATTGGCACGGGTTAGCCGGCCGGCGCGCCGCGGAAAAACGCCGAATCGGCGTCGTTGCGGGCGACGTGGTAGACGTGCTCGGCGAGGCACTTCCAGGCTAGGAAGCGCGGGGCTTCGCCGGCGCCGGTTTCTTCCTGCCTTTTTTGCGCTTCATCACTCGTTTTGTGTCGGCGGCCTCGAGTGCCGCGTGCCGCGCTTTGGATTTTCTAATCAAATCTCTTGGCAGCGCGACGATCTTGCTCAAAGCCTTTCTCAGACGAGACAATGGACCCGAGGGCTTTTTCCGCCGCTTCTTTCTAACCGTCATGCGACTGGAAGCGCAGCGATAAGGGGCGCAACGAAGTCGCGCACGCGGGTGGCCGCTTCTTGCGCGCGCGTGCCGGCGTAAGAATCGATCAGTGCGCTACCTACGACGACGGCATCCGCGAACTGCCCGACGTCGCGCACGTCTTTCGGACGGCTCACTCCAAAGCCGACGGCGAGCGGTTTCTTCGTCACGTCGCGCAGGGAGGCGAGCTGGCGGCGCAGTGGAGCAAAATCCGGGGCGTAGCCGGCGCCGGTGACGCCGAGCCGCGAGACGACGTAGACGAACCCGGTCGCTGCGTCGGCGATTCGCACCGCCCGTTCGTGCGGCGTCGACGGTGCGACGAGCAGGGGCATCGCTAGTCCATGCGCCGCAAGCGCGGACCGCAGCGCCGCGCTCTCCTCGAGCGCGACGTCGGGAACGATCGCGCCGGCGGTGCCGGCTGCCGCCGCTTCGCGCGCAAACTGCTCGACGCCGAACTGATAGACCGGATTGTAGTACGTAAAGAGCACGATCGGGGCGCAGCGCTCGCGGCACTCCCATGCGAGCGCGAGCACGCCGTGAAGATGCGTCGCGCCGGCTAGCGCGCGCTGACCCGCCGCGGCAATCGTCGGCCCGTCGGCGAGCGGGTCGCTGTATGGGACGCCCAACTCGATGACGTCCGCGCCGGCGGCGCTCAGCGCCAGCAGAATGGCTTCGGTCGTCTCGAGATCCGGATCCCCCGCCATCACGTACGGTACGAACGCTAAACGTTTCTCGCGGCGCGCGCGCTCGAAAACGCGGTCTAGCATCGGCCGATGTCTTTATCGCCGCGGCCACTGAGGTTCACCAGGATCAAATCGTCCGCGCCGCGCTGCGCCGCGAGTCTGCGGGCGAAGGCGATCGCGTGCGCGCTCTCCAACGCCGGCAAGATTCCCTCGGAGCGCGCGAAGCCGTGAAAGGCTTCGATGGCTTGCGCATCCGTAACGTCGACGTACGTGGCGCGGCCGCTCTCTTTGAAGAACGCGTGCTCCGGCCCAACGCCGGGATAATCGAGGCCGGCGCTGATGGAGTGCGTCTCGCGGACTTGGCCTTCCGCGCTCTGCAGCAAATAGGAGCGCGAACCGTGCAATACGCCGACGCTTCCCGCTCCCAGCGACGCGGCGTGCTCCTCGCCGTCCACACCCTTGCCGCCCGCCTCGACGCCCCACAGCTTCACCTCGGCATCGTCCACGAAGCCGGCAAAGATACCCATCGCATTGCTGCCGCCGCCGACGCAGGCGATCACGTCGCTGGGCAACCGTCCGAAGCGCTCCAACGTTTGGCGGCGCGCCTCGATGCCGATGACCTTTTGGAACTCTCGCACCATAAACGGATAGGGATGCGCTCCCACCACGCTGCCGATCACGTAGAACGCGTCCTCGACACACTGCGCCCAAACGCGAAAGGCTTCGTTAGTGGCATCCTTGAGCGTCTGGGTTCCGCTGGTCACGGCGTGCACGTTCGCACCGAGCAGACGCATCACCTCAACGTTGAGCGCTTGCCGCTCGATGTCGCGCGCGCCCATGTAGACGTCGACCGGCAGGCCAAACTTCGCTCCGACGGTCGCCGTCGCGACGCCGTGCTGCCCGGCACCGGTCTCCGCCAGCAGCCGGCCTTTGCCCATGCGCCGCGCGAGGAGTGCCTGGCCGACGGTATTATTGATTTTGTGCGCCCCGGTATGATTGGTATCTTCGCGCTTCATCACCAGCGGCACGGGCGAAACGTCGGCGGCGTACCGCTGCGCGCGGTAGATCGGCGAGGGGCGACCGACGAAATCGCGCAGCACCGCATGGTGCTCGTCCCAGAACGCAGGATCGGCAAAGGCCGCCGCCATCGCGCGTTCCAGCTCGTCGAGCGCGGCGATCAAAACTTCGGGAACGAACCGCCCGCCGAAGTCGCCGAAGTAGCCGCGCGCGTCGGGTGCGCTCATGCGCCGCGCACCGCTTGCACGAAGGCGCGCATCTTCGCTGCATCCTTGTGCCCGCCGCTTTCGATGCCGGTACGCACGTCGACGCCGAACGGGTGCGCGCGCCGCACACACTCGGCAACGTTTTCGGGCGACAGACCCCCCGCGATGACGACGCGCCGCGTAGCCGCGATCGCAACGATCTGATTCCAATCGAAGGTCCGGCCGGTGCCGCCCGCCATTCCGTCCTGGCGCGCGTCGAAAAGCACGAAGGCCTCCGGAAAGCGGTCGCAGCGCTCTTGGACTAACGTCGTGCGGTCGTCGATGTGGATCGCCTTGATCGCGCGGTCGCCGTAGCGCCCGACGAACTCCGGCGTCTCGTCGCCGGAAAACTGAAGCAACGCGTTGGGGAAAAGCTCGCGCACGGCATCCACTTCCGAGCGCGCCGGATTTACGAAGACGGCAACCGGCGCGATCGCCGGCGGCACGCGCCGCGCGATCTCCTCGGCGGGCTCGAAGGCGATGCGGCGCGGCGACGGCGCGAAGATCATGCCGAACGCGTCGGCCCCCGCTTGCGCAGCCAGCGTAACGTCGGCAAGCGACGTGCAGCCGCAGAACTTGATCCACGCGTCAGCCATGCAGACCGACCTTCTTCGCGCGCTCGAAGGTTTGCCATGCGGCGCCGCTGCGCAGTAAAGCTTGCGCACGTTCGAATGCGGCCGGAAGCCCGCTTTCGACGCCCACGACGTAGAAGACGACGGCCGCGTTGAGGGCCACGACGTCGGCGGCGGCGCTGCGGCCGCCGTGCAAGATTTCCACGAAGGCATCGCGGCAGATGCCGACCGAACCGCCGACCGGGGTGGCCAGGTCGGCGGCGATGCCGAACTCCGACGGCTCGATGCGCCATAAGCGCGCGCTCTCTTCGTCAAACGAATAGATGAGGGTCGGCGCATCGCCCGCGACTTCGTCGAGGCCGCTGCAGCCATGAACGACCGCTCCGCGACGCACGCCCAGCGCGCGCAGGGCGGGACCGACGCGTTCGACGAGCTCCTCCCGCGCAACGCCGACGACTTGATGCGTCGCGCGCGCCGGATTGGTCAATGGGCCCAACAGGTTGAAGATCGTTCGTACGCCAAGCTCGCGGCGAACGCCGGCGGCGTTGCGCATCGCCGGGTGGTAGCGCGGTGCGAACATGAAGGTGAAGCCGCACTCGCGCAGCATCGTTGCGGCCAGCTCCGGCGAAACTTCGATCGGAAATCCTGCCGACTCCAGCACGTCGGCGCTTCCGCACGCGCTGGACGCCGCGCGGTTGCCGTGTTTGGCGACGGGAACCCCTGCCGCCGCCACGACCAGGGCCGCCATCGTCGAGATATTGATCGTGTTGGCATGATCGCCGCCCGTCCCCACAACGTCGACGACCATCGGCAAGCCGTGCTCGACGTGCAGGCTGCGCTCGCGCATCGCGCGCGCGGCACCGACAATCTCGTCGACGCTCTCGCCTTTGAACGCAAGCGCGGTCAGCAGCGCCCCGGCCTGGATCGGCGTGAGGCTCGCGTCCATGATCTCGCCGACGAACGTGGCCGCCTCCTCGGCCGAGAGATCCTCTCCGCCCAGCACGCGCCGCAGGAGTGGTGCGAACTCAGGCATGACTCTGGGAGAAAAAGTTTTCGACGAGCCGTTCGCCGCTTTCGCTGAGCACCGATTCGGGATGGAACTGGACGCCGTGCACTGGGCGGTCGCGATGCGCGATGCCTTGAACGACGCCGTCTTCGCTGCACGCGGTGACGCGCAGGGTTGCTGGAATCGTTGAGGGATCCAAGCAGAGCGAGTGGTACCGCGTTGCCGTCAACGGCGACGGAAGGCCGGCGAAGACGCCGCTCCCGTCGTGCTCGATGCGCGAGGTCTTGCCGTGCATCAAACGCGGCGCGTGCGTCACGGTCGCGCCCAGAACTTCACCGATCGCCTGCAAACCCAAACACACGCCGAGGACGGGCATTCCTCGCTCGATTGCCGCGCGCAGCACCGCCATCATCTGGGGCGCATGCTCGGGGCGCCCCGGACCCGGACCAACGACGAGCGCGTCGTAACGCTCCAGAATCGCGGGCTCGAGTCGCGGATCGTCGTTGAGCAGCACGTCGGGCGCGACGCCGCGCGATGCGAGCAGATGCACGACGTTGTAGCTGAAACTGTCGAAGTTATCGACGAAGAGCACGCGGCGCGGCTGCGTCACGACGGCGTGCCGAGCACCGCGCGCGCGATGCGCGTCTTGTGTAACACTTCTTCGTACTCGGTGGCGGCCTCGGAGTCGGCGACGATGCCCGCCGATGCCTGCCACCAGGCGTGCTGCTGGTGCACGTGGATGCTCCGCAGCGTGATGCACGAGTCGAAATCGCCGCCAAACGACCAACGGCCGATGCTGCCAGCGTAGAAGCCGCGCGTCACCGGCTCGAGGTCGTCGATGAGCTGCATCGCGCGCAGCTTCGGCGTCCCCGTTACCGTGCCCGCAGGAAATCCCGCGCGGAACAGATCGAGCGCGTCGCGATCGGCACGAAGCTGACCGACGACGTTGGAGACGATGTGCATGACGTGGCTGTACCGCTCGATCTGCAGCAGCTCGTCGACTCTGACGCTGCCGTACTCGCAGACCGAGCCCAGGTCGTTTCGTCCGAGATCGACGAGCATCACGTGCTCGGCGCGCTCCTTTTCGTCGGCCAGCAGCTCCTGCGCAATTCGCGCGTCTTCTTCGTCGTCGTGTCCGCGAGAGCGCGTGCCGGCCAGCGGGCGCAAACGCGCCCGGTGCCCCTCCAAACGCACGAGAAACTCGGGCGAGGCGCCGAGGAGCTGCCCAAACTCCGTGTCGACGTAGAACATATACGGCGATGGGTTGTACCGCCGAAGCGCGCGGTAAAGATCGAAGGCTTCGCCCTCGAGGGCCGCACCGAAGCGGATTCCCAGCTGCAGCTGATAGACATCGCCCTCGAAGATTCGCCGCTTCACCTCGGCGACCAGTTCGAGGTAGCGCTCGCGATCGAGCGACGCCGAGACGGGCCCCGTCGCGCGCAGCGGCCCTGGAAACGACGGCTTTGCCGCGAGCAGCCGCTCGAGATAGCCGTCGATCCGGCGTTCCAGCACGTCTTCATCGGCGCCGCTCGTCCAGATCGTCAGCAGATCGGTGAAGTGATCGAAGATCAGCCACGTTGCCGGAATCGCCACGTATGCCCCCGGCATCGCCGGTTCCGACGAGGTTCTAGCCGGCAGACGCGCATCGGGCCGTGCGGCATCGTACGAAAACGCCAGCAAGGCACCACCGAGCGCGCCGCCGGGCGTCGCGATGCGGTGCTCCGCCACGAACGCGCGCACGCGAGAATAGACTTCGGCGTTCGCTTCAAACTCGGCGGCCGCGAGATAATCGAGCCCGATGAACGAGTAGCGCGAGATGCGCCCGCCGCTCTCCACGCTTTCCAAAAGGCACGCCGCCTGAGGGTTTGCCAGCGCGCGATAGGCGCCGATTGGCGTCAAGACGTCGGCCGGTACAACGCGCATTGCGGTGGTCGTCACGGGAGAAGTGCCTGCAGGGCGGATTCGTCGAGAATGTCGATGCCGAGTTGTTCGGCCTTTGTCAGTTTGCTTCCGGGTTCGCTGCCCGCAACGACGTAATCGGTCTTTTTGCTCACCGAGCCGGTAACTTTGCCGCCTGCGGCGACGATCATCTCCGCCGCTTCCTCGCGCGTGAGGTTGGGCAGGGTTCCCGTCAGCACGAAGGTCTTGCCGCTCAACGCGCCGCCGGTCTTCACGCGCTTGGGCGCGCTCATGACGACGCCGGCCTCGCGCAGGCGCTCGATCATCTTGCGGTTCGGCTGCTGTTTAAAGAAGAGCGCGACGCTGCGCGCCACCTCGGGCCCGATGCCTTCACTGCGCTGCAGCGCCGCCTCATCGGCATCGGCGATGGCATCGATCGTCCCGAAATCGTCGACCAGAATCTGCGCCGTCTGGGTTCCGACGAAACGGATGCCTAAGCCATAGAGCAGGCGGGCCGGCCCGCGCTCCTTCGACGCCTCGACGTTGCGCAAGAGGTTCTCGATGCTCTTCTTTCCCGTCCTAGGAACGTCTGCAAGCGCCGATTCGTTCAACTTATAGGTGTCGGCGATGTCACGCACCAGCTTGAGCTCGGTCAACTGTTGCGCCAAAACATCGCCGATACCCTCAATGTCCATCGCTCCGCGCGAGGCAAAATGGCGCAGGCGCTCGTAGGCTTGCGCCGGACACGCCGCATTCGTGCAACGTGACATCGCTTCATCCGGAGGGTGATCGACGTCGGAGCCGCAGACGGGGCAGCGCTGCGGCATTTTGAATTTGCGCTCGCGGCCGGTGCGTTCGGAGAGCACCGGGCCGACGACGCGCGGAATCACGTCGCCGGCGCGAGTCACCAGCACCGTGTCGCCGATACGGATATCGTTGTTCTTGATGTAGTCGACGTTGTGCAGCGTCGCGCTCTTGACCGTGACGCCCCCGATCTGCACGGGGCTCAAAACGGCGCTCGGGTTGAGCGTTCCGGTACGCCCGACGGTGATGGCGATGTCGACGAGCTTGGTGCGCGCCTCGCGCGGCTTGAACTTGAAGGCAATCGCCCAGCGCGGATCGCGCGCGACGACGCCGAGGCGCTCCTGCTGCGCGAAGTCGTTCACCTTGACGACCACGCCGTCGATCTCGTAGTCGAGTGAGTCGCGGTCGCGCTCGGAGTTCGTACAAAACTCGATGACTTCATCGAGGGTCGCGGCGCGGTGAACGTGCGGATTGACCGGGAAGCCGAGGACTCGCAAGCGCTCGAGTGCATCCGATTGCGTTTTTGGAGCCGATCGATCTCCCTCGTCGACTACCAGCTGATAGGCAAAGAATGAGAGCCGCCGCTTTGCCGTGAGCGCCGGATCCAGTTGGCGTACGCCGCCCGAAGCGGCGTTGCGCGGATTCGCAAATGCCGCCAAGCCCTCGCGCTCGCGCTCGCTGTTGAGCCGCTCGAAATCGCTCTTGCGCAGATAAACCTCCCCCCGCGCCTCCACAAACGCCGGCGCGCTTCCTGTCGCGCGTAGACGCAGCGGGATCGTCTTGATCGTTCGCAGGTTGGGGGTCACGTCTTCGCCGGCGCGCCCGTCGCCGCGCGTTCCACCGCGCGTCAGCGAGCCGCCGCGGTAGTCCAGTGCGATCGCGAGACCGTCGATCTTCAGCTCGCAGACGTACTCGACGTCGGCGCCGGCGAGCTTACGGGCGCGCTCGTCGAACGCGCGCAGCTCGTCAACCGAAACGGCATTGGCCAAGCTGAGCATCGGACGCGCGTGCTCGTACGGCGCGAACCGCTGCGAGGCTGGGGCGCCGACGCGCTGCGTCGGCGAGGCGGGGGTCTGCAGTTCGGGGTGCTCGCGTTCGAGCTCGAGCAACTCGCGCAGGAGCGCATCGAACTCCGCGTCGGTTATCTGCGGATCGTCGAGCGCGTAGTAGCGGTAGTTGGCCTCTTCGATCTGCGTGCGCAGCTCATCCGCCCGAACGGCCAGGCTTGTCATCCTCTCTGATTGCCCGGTGACGCCGTGCCATCCTCGGCCCTTGCCAGCTTTGCTTTGCGTCGACGGTCTGCTATGCTTGCATTCGTGGGCCGCTACCTAAGCATCAGCATCGCGGCAGCATTGCTTGCCGGCTGCGGCGCAGCCCAGCCGCCGATGGACGCGCCGAGTTTCGCGTTCGTGCCGGCGCGCCAAAACATCCAGCACATCGTCATCGTCATTCAGGAGAATCGCACGCTGAATAACCTGTTCTACGGTTTTCCGGGCGCAATGACGGTGGCGTACGGTTACAATAGCGAGGGGCAGAAGATCGCGTTAAAGCCGGTCACGCTCGCAACGACGTGGGACCTCTCGCACAGCCTTTCCGATTTCCTCAAAGACTGCAACGGGTCCGGCAAGGTTTTGGGAACGCGCTGCCTGATGAATGGCTTCAACCACGAGACGTGGAGTTGCGGCGCGTCAGGTGGGCCGAAATGCCCGAACAAGAATCCGCCCTACAGCTACGTCCCGCACTCCGAGACCAAACCCTACTTCTTTATTGGCAAGCATTACGTCTTGGCAGATCAGATGTACGCCTCGGATCTCGACGGCAGCAGCTTCGTTTCGCACCAATACGTCATCGCCGGCCAAGCGGAAATGAGCTATGGTTCTCCTACCGGCGGATGGGGCTGCCCCGACCCGAATTCGTACATCTTGACACTCACGCGGGGCTGGCGGCGGGCCGGCGAGCGCGCCGCCGGCTCCGAAATCCCGCTCTGCTGGAGCGACAAGACCCTCGGTGACGAGATGGACGACGCCGGACTTTCCTGGGCCTATTACGCGTCGCAATATTACGGCGACGGCGGCCTCTGGAGTGCGTATCAGAACATCAGGCAGATATATAACGGCCTAGACTGGACGAAGGACGTCATCTCGCCGCAGACCGACTTCTTCGACGACGTATCCAACGGTAAGCTACGCGACGTAAGCTGGATCACGCCGACCTGCGAGAACTCCGATCACCCCGCATGCGGCAGCAAGACCGGGCCGTCGTGGGTCGCCTCGATCGTCAATGCCGTCGGCGAGTCGAAGTACTGGGACAGCACGGCAATCTTCGTCTTCTGGGACGAGTGGGGCGGCTGGTACGATCCAGAGGCGCCCAAGAAGGTCGACTACGACGGCCTCGGTTTCCGCATCCCGATGCTCGTCGTCTCCGCGTATGCGAAGCAGGGCTACGTCTCACATACCCGCTACGAGCACGGCAGCATCCTGCGTTTCGTCGAAGACACGTTCGGGCTCGGGCATTTGGCCGCCAGCGACAGGCGCGCGACGCCGCCCGACGACGCTTTCGACTTCAACGCACCGCCGAGAAAGTTCGAGATCGTCCCCGCCGACTACGACGTGAACTACTTCAAGCACCAGAAGCCCGACCATCGGATTCCCGATGCGCAATAACGGCCGCGACGCTTAGCAATTGGACCTCGCGGCTTTGCGAGGACCTCCTGGGGCTTAACGAGCCGTCCTCTGGCCAGGCGGTTGCGCTTCAGACTTTTCTTATCAGCCTGAATTAGACTCTGCGGCATTGCCCCTCTCTCACCCAGAAGGAGAACCGCCCATGCCCTTTTTGCAACGAGCTGTGATTGCCGCCACGGCAATAGTTTTCTGTGCCGGTCCTGCCAACGCACGCGGGGGCAGTTACAGCGGTGCCTGGCCGGTGACCATTACGGGCTCGCAGTTCGGCAACGGCACGGGTTGCCTGACGCTGACCCAGAATGCCAGCGGCGGCTCGGCTTCGCTAGTCTTTGACAACCAAAAATACCCTTACGGCTCGTTCGTCGTTGTCAACGGCATCCTCGTGGCCAATATCACAGAACCACTCTATGGTCAGAACGGCGCCTTGATGTTCATCGCTCACGCCAGCCACGGACACATCGGAAAGGGCGTCTACGAAAATATCGAAGGCGGGTCAAACTTCGACTTCGGTGCGCTATCGTTCGGCATGAAGAACGGCTGCTGAGTCGGGAGGCTAACCTTCCACTCGGCGGAAGGGAACGCTCCTAGCGCGAAACGCGGCGCATGGCGACCCAGCCCGACTCGGGCCCGCCGGCCTCGGCGCGCCCGACCGGCACGGTCACGTTTGTCTTTTCGGATATCGAAGGCAGCACGCAGCGCTGGGATCGCGACCGGGCGGCGATGCAGGATGCCGTGCGTCGACACGACGCGCTCATGCGAACGGCGATCGCCGCGCACGACGGCTATGTTTTTAAAACCATCGGCGACGCGTTTTGCGCGGCGTTCGCACGCCCCCAAGACGCCGTCGCGGCGATCCTCGATGCGCAGCTCGCCCTTGGGGCGGAAGATTTCTCACGAATCGATGGGCTGCGCGTGCGCGCGGCCGTTCATACCGGGACGGCCGACGAGCGCGACGGCGATTATTACGGCCCGGCGCTCAATCGCGTCGCGCGTTTGATGTCGATCGGCCACGGCGGCCAGGTGCTCGTCTCGGGTATCACGACCGATCTCGTCCAAGGCACGCTCCCATCTCAAACAAGCCTGTGCGATCTGGGCGAACACCGCCTAAAAGATCTCGCGCGCCCCGAACGCGTCTATCAACTGCTCGCGCCGGATCTCGTTACAGAGTTTCCGCCGCTGCGTTCGTTGGACGTCCTCCCAAACAATCTGCCGCGCCAGCTCAACACCTTCGTTGGTCGAGAGGCGGAGGTCGCCGCAGTCGGTGCGCTCATCGAGAAGAGTCCGCTCGTCACGCTGGTCGGCTCGGCCGGCGTCGGCAAGACGCGCCTCTCCTTGCAGGTTGCGGCGAATCTGCTCGACGGCTTTGGCGACGGCGTGTGGTTCATCGAACTCGCGCCGCTTACGAGCGGTGACTACATTCCATCCACCGTTGCGCTGCCACTCGAGCTCACGCTCGCGCCGGAAGGCGATCCGGTCGAGAACGTCGTTCGAGTGCTCAAGACAAAGCACATGTTGCTCGTCTTCGACAACTGCGAGCATCTGGTCGAGCCCGCCGCGCGCGCGATCTCCGCAATCCTGCACGGTTGTCCAAAGGTCAAGGTGCTAGTCTCGAGCCGTCAAGGGCTGGGAGTCGCCGGGGAAGCGACCTACCAGGTGCCGTCGCTCGCCCTTCCGGCCAAAGACGCGCCACCTCCGACCACGATCGACCTGCTGCGTTATGAGTCGGTGGCGCTCTTCGTCGATCGCGCGGTGGCGGCGAGCGATAAATTTTCCCTTAACGACGACAATGCGTCGATGGTGGCCGACATCTGCCGGCGGCTGGACGGCATTCCATTAGCAATCGAGCTCGCCGCTGCGCGAGTGAAGATGCTCAGTCCGAAACAGCTGCGCGAACGGCTCGAGCAGCGGTTCCGCGTACTGACCGGCGGCAGCCGCGACGTCCTTCCGCGGCAGCAGACGATGCGCGCGCTGATCGATTGGAGCCACGACCTACTCGACGAGCGCGAGCGCGCCCTCTTTCGACGGTTGGGGATATTCGTAAACGGATTCGAGCTTAGCGGAGCCGTTGGAGCCGGAAGCGGCGACGATCTCGAAGAACTCGACGTGTTCGACGTGCTGGCGTCGCTGGTCGATAAGTCGCTGGTGCTGGCGGAGCCCGACGGAGGCACAGTTCGCTACCGGTTGCTCGAATCGACGCGCGCCTATGCGTTGGAGAAACTCGGCGATGCGGGTGAGAGCGGTCTCGTTGCGGGCCGCCATCTGCGCTATCTGCGTGACCGCTTTGCGGATCTGCGGGAACGAATCTTGCGAACCGCGCGAGGAACGCTTTCTGCAACGCTGCAGACCGAGCTGGAGGACGTGCGTGCGGCGCTCGACGGTGCCTTAGCCCGCTCGGAGGTCATGGACGGCGGCGAGTTGCTCGCCAGCATTGACACGAGTTGGCAAGCCGTCGGACTCGATGCGGAAGGCATGGCGCGATGCGAGGCGTATCTCGCGGCGCTTCCGGCGGACCAATCGCGGCTGCGCGCGCGGCTCTCAACCGCGCTCTCGGGCTTGTTCAGCCAATCCCTCCACCAGCTGCGCGCATTCGAGCTGGCGACGCAGGCGGTCGAGCATGCCCGGGCGAGCGGTGACGACTCGTCACTCGCTTTGGCGCTGAACAGGTATGCGTTTACTGCGACGTTGCTCGATCGACTTGACGACGCGGAGGAGGCATTAGCCGAGAAGGCGTTAACGCAAGCCGAAGCGATCCCAGCGATCTCGCCTTTCCTTCGCGTGGAGTTGCTGATTACACGCGCACTCCTCAGTCAGACTCGTGGCGACCTTGAGACGGCGGCGCACGTGCACGAGGAACTCCGCAAGGAGTCCCGCTCGCTCGGGAACCCCCGCGGAGAGCAGATTGCGGCGATCAACCTCGCAGTGGTCGAACATAGGCGTGGTCAGACGCAGCGCGCGATTGCCATCAGTCGCGAGGTGCTCCCGCCGGTGCGGTCTGGTGCCGATAAGAACTTGTTCGGCATCCTGCTCAACAACCTCGCCGAATATCTCGCCGCCGCGGGAGATCTTCCCGGTGTTGCCGCGGCGGCTCGCGAAGCGCTCGGGATCCGTGCCGCGCGCGAGCCAGACCACGTCGGCGTCGCGATTGCTATCGAGCACCTAGCGCTCGTCTTCGCGCTGCGCGGCGACGTTGTGCGCGCGGCCACACTCGAAGGCTACGCCAATCCCGCGTTCGCCCGACACGGATTCCCGCGCGAACTCACCGAGGCAACGACGCACGACCGACTCACCGCACTCCTGCCCGAGCGACTCAGCCCCGACGAACTCGCACGATTAAGCGCCGAGGGCGCTGCACTCACCCCCGAGGCCGCGATCGCGCTCGCGCTCGAGGAGCAATAACGAGGCGCGAGCAGCGAGTCTAAGGATCAGGATTACGAGACTAAGCTTCCACTGGAACTCGACCGGTTTCGGCCAGGTCGTGGAGAACCAGCAGGTTCTCTTGTTCGATGCGGTCGAGTTCGGCGGCGTCGGGGCGATGATGGCCGACGGCCCGCTGATCGCGCAAGACTGGAACGAGGTAAGCGCCGGTAAACGACGTTTCGCTCTGCGCCACTTCTTCGGGCGTGCCGGTCGCGACGACGGTTCCTCCGCGGTCGCCGCCTTCGGGTCCGAGGTCGATCAGGTAATCTGCGGTCTTGATGACGTCGAGATTGTGCTCGATCACGAGTACCGTATTACCCATCGTCACCAAGCGCTCGAGCACCTCGAGAAGCTTGTGGATATCGGCGAAGTGTAATCCGGTCGTCGGTTCGTCGAGCACGTAGAACGTGCGCCCGGTCGACCGGCGTGAAAGCTCCGTTGCCAGCTTCACGCGCTGGGCCTCGCCGCCCGAGAGCGTCGTCGCCGGCTGACCCATCTTGATGTAACCGAGGCCCACGTCGCAGATCGTTCGCAACTTATTGTGCACGCGCGGAATGCTGGCGAAGAACTCATTGGCTTCGTCCACGCGCATTTCCAGCACGTCGGCGATCGTCTTCCCTTTGTACTTCACCTCGAGGGTCTGCGCGTTATAGCGCCGCCCTTTGCAGACTTCGCACGGCACGTAAACGTCGGGTAAGAAGTGCATCTCGATCTTGATGATGCCGTCGCCTTGGCAGGCCTCGCAGCGCCCGCCTTTGACGTTGAACGAGAAGCGCCCGGGCGTGTAGCCGCGCATGCGCGCCTCGGGAACCAGCGAAAACAGCTCGCGAATGATGTCGAAAGTGCCGGTGTAGGTTGCGGGATTGCTGCGCGGCGTCCGCCCGATCGGCGACTGATCGATCACGACCATCTTGTCGAGCTGCGCGGCGCCCTTGACCGATCCGTACGTTCCGCCCGGCGGCTGACGATGCAGATGCTGGTTGAGGGCCCGCACGAGCACCTCGTTGACCAGCGTGGATTTGCCGCTGCCGCTCACTCCAGTCACGGCGGCGAAGACGCCGATCGGAAAGCGCACGTCAATGCCGCGCAAGTTGTTGGCCTTCGCGTTGCGCACCTCGAGCCACCCGCGCGCCTCCCGGCGGCGGCGCGGAATCGGAATGAACTTGCGCCCCGACAAGTACGCGCCCGTCTCCGAGGCGGGATTGGCGATCACATCGGCCAGCGTGCCCGCGGTGAGAATCTCGCCGCCTTCGGCGCCTGCGCCGGGCCCGATATCGACGACGACGTCGGCCGTCCGCATTGTATCTTCGTCGTGCTCGATCACGATCAGAGTATTGCCGAGGTCGCGCAGCGTCTTGAGCGTCGCCAGCAACCGGTCGTTGTCGCGCTGGTGCAAGCCGATCGACGGCTCGTCCAAAATGTAGAGTACGCCAACCAGCGCGCTGCCGATCTGCGTCGCGAGACGAATGCGCTGCGACTCTCCGCCCGCCAGCGTCGTGGCCGAGCGCGAGAGCGTCAGGTAGTTCAGCCCGACGTTGGTCAAGAAGCCCAGACGCGCCCGCACTTCCTTGACGATCTGGTGCGCGATCTGTTCTTGGCGCGGCGTCAGCACGAGTTCGCGAAAGAAAAGCTCGAGCTGCTCGATGGACATGCGGGTAAGGTGGTCGATATTCCGGCAGCCGACGGTTACCGCCAACGCTTCGGGCTTGAGCCGCGCGCCCTTGCAGGACGGGCAGACGGAGGCCGACATGTACTTCTCGATCTCTTCCTTCACGTAGTCGCTCGACGTCTCGCTATAGCGCCGCTGCAAGTTGTTGACCACCCCCTCGAACGAGGAGCGGTACTCCCACGTCTTGCCGCCGCGCGACGTGTATGCAAAGTTCTGCTCGCGATCGGTTCCATAGAGGATGACGTCGAGCACTTCGTCGGAGAGCTGCTCGACCGGCGTCGACGTCTTCACGCGAAAGCTGCGCAGCACGCGCTCGAGCTGCTGCATATAATACGGGTTCATCGACGGATACCGTCCGCTGCCCATGTTGCGGCTCCAAGGCACGATCGCGCCTTGGGCAATCGATTTGCTGCGATCGGGAATCACTTTCCACGGATCGATCTCGATCTTCTCGCCGAGTCCGCTGCACGCCGGGCACGCCCCGTAGGGTGAATTAAACGAAAAGAGCCGCGGCGCCAGCTCCTCGAAAGAAAGCCCGCAATAGACGCAGGCAAATGCTTCGCTGAACGTCAGTTCTTTATCGCCGACAAGCGCCGTGACGATGCCGCTGGAGAGGCGCAGCGTCGTCTCGACCGAATCGGTGAGCCGCTTGCGAACGTCGGGCTTGATCACGAGGCGGTCGACGACCACCTCGATCGTGTGCTTGCGCTTCTTGTCGAGGACGATCTTCGAGGAAAGCTCTTTTGTGTCGCCATCGACCCGCACGCGCGTGAAGCCTTCTTTCGCGACCTCTTCAAAGAGTTTGGCGTACTCGCCCTTGCGCCCGCGCACCAGCGGCGCCAGCAGCACCATGCGCGTGCCTTCGGGCAGCTCCAGGATCGAATCGACGATCTGCTCGCTGCTCTGCGTGCTGATCTCGCGTCCGCATTGATAACAGTGCGGCGTGCCGACGCGCGCGTAGAGCAGCCGAAGGTAATCGTAGATCTCCGTCACCGTGCCGACGGTCGAGCGCGGGTTGCGCGAGGTAGATTTTTGATCGATCGAGATCGCCGGCGAGAGCCCCTCGATGTAATCCACGTCGGGCTTCTCCATCTGCCCGAGAAACTGGCGAGCGTATGACGAGAGCGACTCGACGTAGCGGCGCTGTCCTTCGGCATAGATCGTGTCGAAAGCCAGTGAGGACTTTCCCGAGCCCGAGAGGCCGGTTATCACGATCAGCCGGTTTCTGGGCAGCTCGAGATCTACGTTCTTGAGATTGTGCTCGCGCGCACCCTTGATGACGATGGAGTCTAGGGACACGGTATCTAGGAGACACCGATCGGCGAAAGAAGTATGCGCCCCACGTCGGCAATCGAGCCTACGGTCGCGTCGGGAGCCGCGGCGCCGGGCGGCAGCTCCTCCCCGCGGAGGTTGAACCAGACGGTGAAGAGCCCGGCTTCCAGGGCTCCGCGGATGTCGCGGTCGTAGCGGTCGCCGACCATCGCCGCCCGAGCCGGCGCGCCGCCCAGCGTGCGGCACGCGTGGGCGAAGAGCAAGGGGTCGGGCTTGATCATGCCGACCTCGTCGGAGAGAAAGATCGCATCGAAGAACTCACTGACGCGCAGGAGCGCGATCTTTTCTCGATGCGTCTCCGAGAGGCCGTTGGTCACTAAACCCAGCTTCATGCCGCGCTCCTTGAGCGACCGCAGGAGGTCGAGCGCACCGGGAAAGAGCGTATAGTACTTGGAGCGATAGGAATTGTACCGATCGGCGCTGCGCTGCGCCACCTCAGGGTCGCCGACCCCGACGCTCTCGAGGGCGGTCTGCCACATGCCCGCGCGAACGCGCGATAGCTTAACCTTCAGATCGTCGGCCGAAAGGCGGTGCCAAAAGCCCTCCGCTTCGGTAACGTAGGCGGCCTTGAGGGCCAGCGCATCGATCCCGTGCTCGGCGGCGACTTCCCGCGCGACTTCCTCGGCGGCGCTGGTGTAGGCAAAGGTATCGTCATGCAGCGTGTCGTCGAGATCGAAGAGCACGAGATCGATGCGGCGCAACGAAGCAGCCTCGTTATTGGGCCGGCGTAAGCCGCAAAGCGGCGATCTTTCCTTGCGCGTCGACGCCCATGAGAAAGTCGACCTTCGCGCCGTTCGCAAACGTCACGAGGTAGATGGCATAGCGGACGTCGTCTTGCGTCCCGGTGCGCTGCTGCTCGAACGATACGGGCGCGCCGAGATTTCCAATGCCGCTCTTGACACTTGCCAGCTTGTCGTCGGTCAGCAAAGTGCTCATGTCCGACGTGAGCATCCCGCGATCGATCTTGCCGCTCTGCAGTTGGGTCAACTCGTTCTTGGCACGGGCCAGCATCGCCGGATCCGGCGGCGGCGTCGCCGTCGGTGCCGAAGTACTGGCCGGCATCGGAGCCATCGGCGGCGGGGCCGGGGCCGGCGGCGGTTGTTGCGGCTGCATTACGCCACCCCCCGGGGGTACCGCGGCGATCGTGCTCGCGCAAACTATCAGTACCAGAAGCGTCCTGCGAATCATGTTAACTCCTTTCTTCAAATGATCGTTATCGAATATCGTGGAGGCGCTGTGCGAGGTAGCTCCAACCTTCCGACGAGATCGTCACGGAGCCGGAAAATGGACCGGCAAATTCGTAAATCACCACGAAGAGTATCCCGATGAGACCCACGAGCATTGCGGTCATCAGCAGTTGCGCCGGCCGGCTCTCGACCCCGAAGATATAGCAGAACGTCACCATCGTAAGCGCGCCCATCACCAGCGCAAACCAGAGAATTGCCGGCACGGCCGGCTCGGTTTGAATCAAGCGCTGGCGCCGCGCATCGAAGAGGTTTTCCTCGCTGCGCATCGCCGCCTGTTGCGCGTTCGATCCCCTCAGATCGCGAGGTGAAAAGCTGTCGACCCAGTAGGCCGCGTCCTCGAGTACGTTTACTGCGGTGTCCGGCACGTCTTCGTCGCGCTGCATCGCCGGCCACTCAACGCTGATAACGTTCTGGGCGTACTTGGCGATGTCGGCACGGATTCGCAGGCGCTCCGCCGTAGGATAGCCGTCCACGAAATGATAGAGATCGCCGGCCGCATCGATCTCGCTCTGCACATTTCCAACCGTTACGTCGTACTTCTGCCACACGACCACGACGACGAAGCCCAGGAGCACGGCGTAGAGCACGCCGACCGCCGAGAAGAGATAGCCCGCCACGTCGTTATGGCGCCGCAGCAGGTCGGTGCGCAGGCGCCGTTGCAGGATTGCGTGCAGCGCGACGAATCCGGCCACGACGATGAGAACGACGAATAGCTCGCCGATCGCCTCGGGCACGTCGACGAGCGTACGGGTGAGAGCGGCCGCCACCTCACCTCAGTTACCGACCAGCTCGGCTAGGGCCTTGTCGAAAATCTTCGGCGCCCTTCCTCCAAAGAGGATGCCTTCGTTCCCCCCGAGTTGCCGGCGCAGCTCGATCAGCTCGTCGCGCAGCGCGGCGGCCTTTTCGAACTCGAGGTTCGCCGCCGCCTCGCGCATCTTTCGCTCCAGGTCGCGGGACATCTTGAGCGCGACGTCGCGCGGCAGCTTATCGAGCTTAAGCTTGGCCGTGTTTTCCGCGGTGGCGCCGACCATGCTCAAAATGTCGTGAATCTCCTTGCGCACGGACTTCGGTTCGATGCCGTGCTCGAGGTTATACTGCACCTGCCGCTCGCGCCGGCGGCGCGTCTCGCCGATCGCGCGGGCCATCGATTCGGTCACGACGTCGGCGTACATGATCACCTTGCCCTCGACGTTGCGCGAGGCGCGCCCGATCGTCTGAATCAGCGACGTTCCGCTGCGAAGATATCCCTCTTTGTCGGCATCGAGAATGCCGACCAGCGAGACTTCGGGAAGGTCGAGCCCCTCGCGCAGGAGATTGATGCCGACCAAAACGTCGAAAACGCCGGCGCGCAGGTCGCGCAGAATCGCGACGCGCTCCAGCGTATCTACCTCACTGTGCAGGTAGCGGACGCGCAGCCCGTTCTCGATCAGATAGTCGGTGAGATCCTCCGCCATCTTCTTGGTCAGCGTCGTTACCAGCACGCGTTCCTTGCGGTCCGCGCGCAGGCGGATCTCTTCCATCAGATCGTCGACCTGGTTGCGCGTCGGACGAACCTCGACTTCGGGATCGACCAGCCCCGTCGGCCGAATGATCATCTCCACGATCTGGCTGCTGCGGCCCGTCTCGTACGTTCCCGGCGTCGCCGAAACGTAGACCGCCTGCACGAAGTGATCGTCGAACTCGTCGTAGGTCAGCGGGCGGTTGTCCAAGGCGCTTGGCAGACGGAAGCCGTGCTCGACCAAGACCTGCTTGCGCGAGCGGTCACCCGCGAACATGCCGTGCACTTGCGGAAGCGTCACGTGCGACTCGTCCACGAAGAGCAGCCAGTCCTTGGGAAAGAAATCGATCAAGCACCACGGCGTCGAGCCGGGCTCTCGTCCCGTGAGATGACGCGAATAGTTCTCGATGCCGTTGCAATAACCGACCTCGCGCAGCATATCGAGGTCGTAGCGCGTGCGCATCTCCAAACGCTGCGCTTCCAGCAGCTTTCCGTGGCGCTTGAAATAGGCGAGCCGCTCCTCGAGCTCGGCCTCGATCGAGACGATCGCCCGCTGGAGCTTCTCCTCGGGCGTGATGAAGTGCTTGGCCGGGAAGATCAGCAGCTCGCGTTTGCTCTCGAGATATTCGCCGGTGAGCAGGTTGACGACGTTGATCGCTTCGATCGTGTCGCCGAAAAAGTTGATGCGATGGACGAGCTCCTCCTCCACGCCGACGAACTCGAGCGTATCGCCGCGCACGCGGAAGGTCCCGCGCACCAAGTTGAGGTCGTTGCGGCGGTACTGCATGTCGACCAGCTTGCGCAGGAAGACGTCGCGGTCGACGTCTTCGCCGACCCGGATGCGTGCCGACATCTCCATGTAATCCGAGGGCGAACCGAGGCCGAAGATGCAGGAGACCGAGGCGACGATCAGCGTATCGCGGCGCGTCAGCAGCGATTGCGTCGCCGAATGACGCAGACGCTCGATCTCGTCGTTGATCGAGCTGTCCTTTTCGATATAGGTGTCGGTCGACGGGACGTACGCCTCGGGCTGGTAGTAGTCGAAGTACGAGACGAAGTACTCGACCGCGTTTTTCGGGAAAAACTCCCGAAACTCGGCACAGAGCTGGGCGGCGAGCGTCTTGTTGTGGCAGAGCACCAGCGTCGGCTTTTGGACCAGCTCGATGGTGCGCGCCATGGCCATCGTCTTGCCGCTGCCGGTTACCCCGAGCAGCGTCTGGGTACGGTCGCCGCGTAAGACTCCCCGCGCCAAGGCGTCGGTCGCCTTCGGCTGATCGCCGGCCAGCGCAAAGGGCGAAACCAGCGTGAACTCTTGAGCCACGCTCCTCAAAACAGCCTTCGAGGGCCGAACGATTCAGCCAGCGAACGTCCTCCCTCGTGCAAACCCCGCTTCTCTTCTGCGGAAACTCCAATCCGCAGCTGGCCGAAGAGATCGCCAAGCGCCTGCGACTGCATGTCGGTAAGGCGCTGGTTTCCGAGTTCAGAAATGAGGAGACGCGGGTGGAGATCGGCGAGAACGTTCGCGGCTCCGAGGTCTTCGTCGTCCAGTCGATCTGCAAGACTCCCAACGGCAAGGGCGTCAACGACGCGGTAATGGAGCTGCTGCTGATGATCGACGCGTTGCGGCGCGCCTCGGCGGCTCGGATCACCGCCGTGATCCCCTACTACGGCTACGCCAAGCAAGACAAGAAGACCAAAGGGCGCGAGCCGATCTCGGCCAAAGTGATCGCCAATTTGCTAAAGGTGACGGGCGCCCGGCGCATCGTCACGATGGATTTGCACGCGGCGCAGATTCAGGGCTTCTTCGACATTCCAGTCGACAACTTGATGGCGATGCCCGTGCTCTGCAATTACCTCAAAAAGGAAGGCCTCTGCGACGACAAAATCGTCGTCGTCTCGCCCGACGCGGGCGGCGTGCACCGCGCCGAGCTCTTCGCCAAGCGGCTGAACAGCACGCTCGCCATCGTCTTTAAACGGCGTCCCGAACCCGACGTCTCCGAGGTTACCGACATCGTCGGTGACGTTGCCGGAAAAGTCGCAGTCGTCGTAGACGATATGATTTCGACCGGCGGCACGCTGGCCAAAGCGGCCGGCGCGATCAAGGCGCGGGGAGCGACCAAAGTCTATACCGTCGCGTCGCACGGCATCTTTGCCGGTGAAGCCGTCGAGGTTCTCGAAGACTCGGAGATCGAAAAGGTGCTGGTTACCAACACCATTCCGTTCGAAGGTCGCGGCAACCATCCAAAGTTCGTCCAGCTTTCGATCGCGCAGGTCTTTGCCGACGCGATCAATCGTATCGTCACCAATCGTTCGGTCTCGGAGCTCTTTGCAGGCGACGAAACCGTCGACGGCGTTATAACGCCGCCGGCACCGGTCCCCGAAGCCGTTGCCGCCCTTTAGAAAAGGAATATCGTGGCTAACAAAGAGTTGAAGCTCTCAATCGAACATCGCACCAAACTCGGAACGACCGGCTCCCAAGCGCTGCGCGCGCAAGGGAAGATCCCGGCGGTCGTCTTCGGCCATGGAACCGTTCCCGATCATATCGCCGTCGACGCACACGCGTTCAAGGAGTTGCTCCACCGTGCCGGACGCAACGCCATCATCACGCTGACCGACGACGGGAAGAAACCGCAGACGGCCTTGGTCCGCGAAGTGCAGACCCATCCGGTCTCGCGACGCATCGTCCACGCCGATCTGCAGCGCGTCTCGGCCGACGAAACGATCAGCGCTCACCTTGGAATCGTAACGGTTGGCGTCGCCATCGGCGTGAAAGAGATGGGCGCCGTGATGGACATCGTCGCGCACGAGATCGAAGTCGAGGGTCCGGCGAACCAGATTCCCGAGCACTTGGAAGTGGACGTGACGGCGCTGGGCATCCACGACCACGTGACCGCGGGCGACATCGCGCTGCCGGCGGGCTTCAAGCTGCTCTCGCCGCCCGATACGCTCGTCGTGACGATCGAGCCTCCGCGGACCCACGAGGAAGAGGCCGCTCCGGCGGAGGGTGCCGCCGAGCCGCAAGTGATCGGCGCCGAACCGGCCGCACCCGAGGCGTAGGGAACCTCGCTGGCGGAGGCGGCCGCCCCGCGACTGCTCGTCGGGCTCGGCAATCCGGGCACGCAATACGCGGCAACTCGCCACAATGTCGGCTTCATGGTCGTCGACGAGGTGGCACGTCGCTTCGGCGTCACGGGCTGGAAGAAAAAAGACGCGGCGCAGCAAGCCTTCGATTCGGCGCGCCGCATCGTCTTCGTCAAGCCAACCTCATTCATGAACCTCAGCGGGACGCCGGTCCGCTTGATTTCGGCGTGGTACCGCACGCCGCCGGCCGGCGTGCTGGTCGTAAGCGACGACATGGACCTGCCGTTTGGAAAGTTACGAATGCGTCCGAGCGGCGGTCACGGCGGTCACAACGGACTGCGCTCGGTCATCGCGACGATCGGCGAGGAGTTTCCTCGCCTTCGCATCGGCCTCGGCCGCCCGGAGTTCGACAGCGTCGACCACGTCCTCGGTCAGTTCAACGACGACGAGCGCCGGGCGCTGCCGGCGATTATTTCGGCGGCCGCGGACGGCGCAATTCTGTGGCTCGACGACGGCATCGAGCCAGCGATGCAGTTCGTTAATACCTGGGTGCCTACGGACACCCCGACGGAACGTGATTGATCGCGGCGATACGTACGCCGGTTCCCGGCGACGCGTAGAGAAAGAGCGTCGCGGTCAGCTCGGGGCAGACTTCTTCCATCCGCTGATCGCTGTCGCGCACGAGCGCACGCACGGCGTCGGCCGGATCGCCGGTGAGTGCGACGGCGTACTGGTCCGCCGAGAAATCGTACGAGCGCAACGCCGCGTTGCGCACCGGAACGGCGGCGATGTAAAGCAGCGCCAGTAAGGCACCGACGATTGCGAGGCGCGAAAGTGGATCGTCGTCGCGGCGGAAGCGGAAGCGGTCGGCAATCACCACCGCGATCGCTGAAAAGAGGATGATGATGCCGCCTTCGATCAGGGCGATGGCGAGCACGTCGCGGTGCGCGACGTGCGCCAGCTCGACGGCGATGTCGTACTCCAGTTCCGCCGGCGTGTCGCCCGCGACGAGCGTGTCGGTCAGCAGAATTCTACGCGTCGAGCCGATGCCGATGATTGCCGCTTCGCCGACCGGCGTGTTGCGGACGCCCTCCACCGCAACGTGGAGGCCGCCGAAGCCGGCGCGCACGAGCACGCTATGCGTACGCGTGTCGAGCCGGCCTTCGAGGGGGTGAATCGTCCGCCCCAAGAGGGTGACGTACGGACTCGCATACGCCCAAATGACACAGCCGGCGAGGATCCCGAGGACCGTATAAGCGTACCACTGATGCGTTCGCCGCACCCATCCCAGCACGATCGCAGCAATCAAACCCGCGACGAGCATGCCCAGCAACGTGTGAATGCCCCACGAGACGAGCCACCAGCGCGTCAGTTCCAAATCCATCTGCATGGTGCGCGCCACACGGTACAGGTAGAAGGCCGGCAGCAGTGAGGCGATGCGTGCCACCAGCGCGAGCGACGCGCCGAACGCAAAGTGCAACATCCAATCGGAGCGGATCCGCCGCCGAAGCCAATCCCGAAGGCGCGCGGCGCCGCCGGAACTCCACAGCCAAAAGAGCGACCCGGACTCGCAGAGGAAGATGAGCACCCATCCGGGCAGCGTCCAATGCGCGCGCCGCAGTGCGGCCGCCTGCCGCTGCGGATCGACGAGCGCTGTTGCGGGCTGGGTCATCAAGGTCGCGCTGGTGAGCGTATCGATTCGATGGTCGAGCGCGTTGGGGCGCTCGCCGGTCGCGGCCCCGGCGAAACCAAAGCCAAGAATCGCGAAGAAGAGCGCCGCTGCGGCTATGCGGTAACGCACTTCACGTCGTAATGCTGGAAGACCGGGTCGCTCGTTATCAGCGTGAGATTCTCGAGTTGAGCCTGCGCAATCAGAATCCGATCGAAGGGATCGGCATGTTTCATCGGCAGCTCGGCAACGGCCAGCGCGTGCTCCTCGGATATTGCGAGCGACAAGATGTTTGATTCTCGCGCGCGCCGCGGCACGTAGAGCGCAGGACTGATAGGAAGCTTCATCTTTCCGATCCGCACTTTGATGGCAATCTCCCATGCGCTGGCCGCCGAAAAATAGAGGCTGTTCTCCGAGTCCCGGAGGCACGCCCAAAGCTTTGGGCCGATTTTCTTTGGATGAAGAAACATCCAGAGAAAGATCTGCGTGTCGAGCAGAAACCTCACTGATAGAAGAGCTTCAACACGTCCGGCGGCAAAGGCTTGTCGAAGTCGTCGCCGACGAAACCGAGTCCCTCATCGTCGGCAAAGGAGCGCTCCTTTGCCGAACGCTCGGGAACGATACGCGCAACTGGAACCCCGCTGCGCGTTACCACGATCTGCTCGCCGGCCTCGGCTTGCTTGATCAGCGCAGAAAAGTGGGCCTTTGCCTCGCCCACACTCGCATGTCTCATGACGCGTACGGTACGCGCTTGACTAAACTTAGTCAAGCAACCTGGTCACGCAGCTCCCTATTTCTTGGGCAGCGGCCGAGCAGGGTTGCCCGCGACGCGTTCGCCCTCAGGAACGTCCTTGGTAACGACCGAGCCGGCGCCGGTCAGCGCCCCGTCGCCGACGGTGACCGGGGCGATGAGCGACGTGTTCGAGCCGATCGCGACGTTGCGCCCGACGACCGTTGGATGCTTCCGCGAGCCGTCGAAGTTGCACGTGATCGTTCCGGCGCCAACGTTGGTCTCTTCGCCGATCGTCGCATCGCCGAGGTAGGAGAGATGGCTGACCTTCACTCGCCGGGCCAGATTCGATTTCTTAATCTCGACGAAGTTGCCGACGTGGGTTTTGTCGCCAAGCCGCGTCTCACCGCGGAGATGGGCGAACGGGCCGATCCAGACATCGTCGCCGACCGTCGTGTCGCTGACGACGCTCTCGCGCACCGTGACGCGATCGCCGAGTTTGGCGTTGGACAGACGGCTGTTCGGGCCGACAACGGAGTTCCGGCCGATGCGGGAAAGGCGCCCGATCGTCGTATTCGGATAGATGACCGTATCGGCTCCGATTTCCAGCTCCGGTTCCAAATAAGTCGTGTCGGGGTCGACGATGGTAACCCCGTCGCGCATGTGGGCCGCACAGAGGCGCGCGTTCATCTCTTTGCGCCCCGCAGCCAGCTCGACGCGGTCGTTGATGCCCAACACCGAAAAATGATCGGTCGCAACTATCGGCCGAACGTCTTTTCCCGCGCTCACGAAATTTCCGACCAAATCCGTGAGGTAATACTCTCCTTGTGCGTTATCGGTTTGGAGGTGCGTCACGGCATCGCGCAACGCAGCCTCGTCGAAGGCGTAGATGCCCGCATTCATCTCGTCGATCGCGAGCTGTTCGGGCGTGGCGTCGCGCACCTCCACGATCCGTTCGACGCGCCGCCCGCTGCGCACGATGCGCCCGAAGTTCGACGGCAGTGGCATCTTGACCGTGACGAGCGCCATAACCGGGGCAGCGCCGCCGTCGGCATCGAGCGAGCCGGCCATCCCGGCAAGCAGTTCGCCGGTGACCAGCGGCATATCGCCGCAGACGACGACGAGCCGCCCGGATCTCGGCTCGAGCCGTTCGAGCGCGACCGCAACGGCGTGCCCGGTACCCAGCTGTTCCTCTTGCACGACGCTCTCCACTTCGAAGCTGTCGATCTCGTCGCGCAGCTCCGAGTTGATGACGACGACGATCTCGCCGATTCCGGCGTGGCGCAGCGCTTGCACGACGTACCAGAGCATCGGGCGCCCGCAGATCTCGTGCAGCACCTTGGTGCGCGCGCTCTTCATGCGAGTGCCTTTACCTGCGGCTAAAACGATGGCTCGGATCATACCGTTGCCTCATCGCGTTGCAGGAGGGATTCCCACTCTTGCTGTTCGCGCTTGCTGGGCGCGCCCAGCAAATCGAGCGCGTTTCGCAGCCGCTCGCGAACGAGATCCCGCCCGAGCAGCTCCATCGAATCGTAGAGCGGGATCGACGTGGGGCTGCCGGTAATCGCGATGTAGAAGGGACGCGCCACCTCGCGGGTCTTCTTGCCGAGCGCGGCGGCAATGCGCCCGATCACGAGGTCGATCGCAGAGGCGTTCCACGTCGCGAGCTTGTCGAACTCCGACAAGCTCAAGCTCAGCGCACACCGAATCGAAGGCGTGTCGAGTTTGGCGCCTTCGAACGACTGCGCCGTCAGTGCGAGCCGGCCGGAGAAGAGGAAGGCGAGCAGTGGGCCCAGATCGCTCAAGCGTTCGATGCGCGGCGCCGCGAGCGCCGCCATGCGCGTCAGGCGCTCCGGCGAAATCGCCCATTCCTGCACGCGCTGCACGAAGCTGGTGGGGTCGAGCCGCTCGCGGATGTAGCGGCCGTTGAGCCAGTCGAGCTTCGCCAAGTCGAAGACGGGGCCGCCGACCGGTACGTGCTCGACGTCGAAGCGCCCCACGATCGCCGGCAGGTCGAGCAGCTCGTCCTCGTTGTCTCGCACCGCGTTGGCGAGGAGCGCCAAAAAGTTGATCAGCGCCTCGGGCAGATAACCCATCGCCCGAAAGAAGAGAATTCCCGTGGGATTCTTGCGTTTGCTCAACTTGCTCTTATCGGGATTGCGCAGCAGCGGAAGGTGGAGCAGTTGGGGCGGCTGCCACCCGAAATACGAGTAGAGCAGCAGATGTTTGGGGGCGCTGGAGACCCATTCCTCACCGCGAAAAACGTGCGTAATCTCCATCAAGTGATCGTCGACGACATTGGCAAGATGGTAGGTCGGCATGCCGTCCGATTTGATCAGAACCTGCATGTCGACGCTCGAGTACTCGAACTCGATCGGCCCGCGGCGCAGATCGTTGACAACGCAAACGCCTTCGTCCGGAACGCGCAAGCGCACGACGTACGGCTCGCCGGCCGCTTCGCGCCGCGCCACCTCTTGCGCCGAGTACGTCAGACAATGACCGTCGTAGCGCGACGGCCGGCCGGCGGCGCGTTGCGCGACGCGCATCTCTTCGAGGCGCTGCGGCGTGCAGAAGCATTTGAAGGCGTGGCCCGAGGCGAGCAGCTTCTCGGCGTAGGAGGCGTAAATACTCGAGCGTTCGCTCTGACGATAGGGACCGAAGGGGCCGCCGACGTCGGGACCTTCATCCCAGGAAAGACCGCACCAGTGCAGGGCCTCGAGGATAACGTCTTCGCTTTCGGGCGTACTGCGCGCTCGATCGGTGTCTTCGATGCGCAGGATGAACTCGCCGCCGTTCTGGCGCGCAAAGCAGTAGTTGACCAGCGCGACGTAAGCCGTGCCGACGTGCGGGTCGCCGGTCGGAGACGGCGCTACGCGCGTGCGGACTCGCGTCGGGTTCAAAGTATGTTAAGCCGCCGGCGTTCTTCGCTTACCGCACTCGCGCGTCACGAAGTCCACGATCGTTTGCAGCGGCGCGCCCGGCGTGAAGATTTCGCGAACTCCGAGCTCTTTGAGCCGTTTAGCATCATCCGGCGGAATCGTCCCGCCGCCGAAAAAGACGATATCGCCGGCATCCTGCGCTTTGAGCTGCTCGACGACGAGCGGAAAGAGCGTCATGTGCGCCCCCGAAAGAATCGAGAGGCCGATACCGTCGGCATCTTCCTGCACGGCCGTCTGCACGATCTGCTCCGGCGCTTGGAAGAGCCCGGTATAGATAACCTCCATGCCGGCATCGCGCAGCGCTCGCGCGATGACCTTTGCCCCGCGGTCGTGACCGTCGAGGCCGGCTTTAGCGATGACGACGCGCAGCGGCCGTTCGTTCATCTCGCATCTCATCCTGGCGGCGGCTCAAGTGAAGCGCCTCCTCGAGCTTTCGTTTCACCTGCGCGAGCGTGCGGCGCACGCGAAAGACCTCGAGGTCGGAGTCGCGCATCTCTCGTTCCGTCATAGCACCGCTCGTTCCGTATAGCGCCCGAAAACGCTCGCCATCGCTTCGACGATTTCGCCCTCCGTAGCGTAAGCGTTGGCGCAGTCGATCAAGGGCGGCATCAGGTTCTCCTTCGGATCGCGGCAGGCAGCCTGCAAGCGATCGAGACAACGCTGCACCGCGGCGCCGTCTCGCTTCGCGCGCAAATCCTGTACCGAGGTGGCCTGCCCGCGCTCGGTCTCCTCCGTGATCTTGAGCAAATCTCCGGGTGCGAGCTCGTCCTCCTTGACGAACGCGTTCACGCCGACGATCACGCGATCGCGCGTTTCGATCGAGCGCTGGTAGCGATAGCTGGCGTCGGCGATCTCTCGTTGGAAGAAGCCGGATTCGATCGCTTCGATCACGCCGCCGTACTCGGCGATCTGAGCGAAATAGCTCTCGGCCTGCGCCTCCATCTCCTGCGTCAAGGCTTCGACGTAGTACGAGCCGCCCAATGGGTCGACGACGTTGGTCACGTTGGTCTCGTACGCCAACACCTGCTGCGTGCGCAGTGCGATCTCCACCGATTTTTCCGTCGGCAGCGCCATGACTTCGTCCATCGAGTTGGTGTGCAGCGATTGCGTGCCGCCGAGAACGGCGGCCATCGCTTCGAACGCAACGCGAACGATGTTGTTCTCCGGCTGCTGTGCGGTGGCGCTGCAGCCGGCCGTCTGAGTGTGGAAGCGAAGCTGCCACGAACGCGGGTCTTTCGCGCCGTATTTCTCGCGCATGTGGCGCGCGTAGATTCGGCGCGCCGCCCGGAACTTGGCGATCTCCTCGAAAAAGTCGATATGCGAGTTGAAGAAGAACGAAAGGCGCCCGGCAAACGAATCGACGTCCATTCCGGCCGCCACGCAGGCTTCGACGTACGCAAAACCGTCGGCCAGCGTGAAGGCCAGCTCCTGGGCCGCAGTCGAGCCCGCCTCGCGAATATGATACCCCGAGATCGAGATCGTGTTCCACTTCGGCATCTCGCGCGTGCAGAACTCGATCATATCCACAATGATGCGCATGTGCGGGCGCGGCGGGAATATCCACTCTTTCTGGGCGATGTACTCTTTGAGAATATCCGCTTGGAGCGTTCCGCCCAGCTTCGCGCGCGGGATGCCCTTCTTCTCGGCGGCGGCGATGTATTGCGCCAGCGCGATGCAGGCGGGGCCGTTGATCGTCATCGAGGTCGTGATGTCGCCCATGTCGATACCGCCGAAGAGCACTTCCATGTCGGCGAGCGAATCGATCGCGACGCCGCACTTTCCCACTTCGCCGCGCGCCTGCGGCGCGTCGGAGTCGTAACCCATCAGCGTCGGCATATCGAACGCGACCGAAAGGCCGTGCTGACCGTGCTCGAGCAAGAAATGATACCGCTCGTTGGTTTGAGCGGCCGTACCGAATCCGGCGAACTGGCGCATCGTCCAGAGGCGGTCGCGGTATCCGTTGGGATGGATGCCGCGCGTGTACGGGTACTCGCCGGGCCAGGCGAGATCTTCGGCGAGGTCGAGGCTAGCGACGTCCTCGGGAGCGTAGATGACTTTTAGCGGAACGTCGGAGATCGTGCGGTCGACGGCCCCGGAACCGGGATCCTTTCGCGACCGTCCTTTTGCCGAGGCTGCTTCCCAACGCCGGCGCTGCTCCTCAAACGCCGGAGTAGGCTGCGCCCCGAGCCCACTGGGGCGATCGATCATTTTGGCCATAGCGGCCGAGCTTTTCGACGCAAATGCCCGATTCTCCCCAAGCAAGCTAGGCCCCAAGCTCCGCGATCACGCGATCGGCCGCCTCGTAGGGATCTGAGCCCATCGAGTTTTCGCTCTCGAGCAAACGATCGAGGCGTCGTTCGATGCGTCCCAGCGCCAGCTGCCGCACTTGGTGCACGAACGCGTTCCGGCGGCGCCCTTCGATCTCACCGGTCTCGTTGAGATAGGCCATGTGCCGCTGGATCGCTGCCCAGAGCTGCTCGATCCCATCGCCGGCGAGCGCCTGCGTCGCCACCAACTCGGGGATCCAGCCGTTCCACTGCAGCATCTCCATCGCCGAGCGAATCTCGCGGCGAAGCTGATCGGCCATCGGGTGATCGGCCTTGTTGACGACGAAAACGTCGGCGATCTCCATAATGCCGGCTTTGAGTACCTGAATCGAGTCGCCGCTTCCGGGCTGCAAGGCGACGAGCGTGGTTTGCGCGAGCTCGGCAATTGCGATCTCGCTCTGGCCGACGCCGACCGTCTCGATCAGGATCACGTCGAAACCAAAGGCGTCCATCAGCGAGACGGCATCGGCGGTCGCCCCGGCCAGCCCGCCGAGGTGGCCCCGGCTTGCCATCGAGCGAATGAATACCGCTTCGTCGGTGAAGTGCTCGGCAAGACGGATGCGGTCGCCGAGCAACGCCCCATGCGAGAACGGCGAGCTTGGATCTACGGAGATCACGCCCACGCTCTTCTCGAGTGCACGCGCTTTGCGAACGAGCGCCGACGCCAGCGTCGATTTCCCGACGCCCGGTGGTCCGGTAAGCCCGATCGTAACGGCACGGCCCGTTTTAGCATAGAGCGCGCGGACGATATCGGCACCGCGGCCCGATTCTGCGCAGGAAATCGCCCGCGCCAGCGCGCGCGGCTTGTGCATTTCGAAATCGCGCAGCAATGCGTCGTCCGTCACCGTCGAAGCCTGTTTGCGGCTCTCGGCAAGAACGGACCTCCCTGGCGCGAAGGCATCATCTCCATAGTGCGGTCAGTCGTTGCACGGTCACTCGCCATCCTCTGCGCGATTGCCGCCCTCTCGAATCTGCTCCCCGACCGGATCGCCGGGCAGACGCTCGTCGTCCCGATGACCGGCCGGCGCACCCGCGCCATTGAGACCGCGCAACTGTTTCACACGCTGCTCCACGACTTCTTCCTCGAAGACGATGAGACGACGTACGTTCAGACCGGGGACATTCCGGCGATGTGGCTGCGCGACTCGTCCGCTCAGACGATTCCCTACATTCGCTATCAAGTCGTTTATCCGGTCCTGCGCACCCGGTTCGCGGGCGTCATCGAGCGTAACGCGCGAAACGTGCTGACGGATCCCTATGCCAACGCGCTCGACGCCGACTATCATGTTTGGGAGCGCAAATGGGAGGTCGACTCGCCGGCGTGGACCGTCGTGCTCGCGTGGGTCTACTGGCGCTCGACACAAGACCGGACCGTCTTCACGCGCGACCTCCACCGCGCGCTGCAAACAATCGTCGCTACCTACGATTGCGAAGAGCGGCACCGAACCTGCAGCCGGTATGCTTATCCGTATCGCGTTCAGACCGACGACGCCTACAACGGCGGCACCGGGATGATTTGGGGCGCCTTCCGCCCCTCGGACGATCCGGTGCGCTACCGCTTCAACATTCCGCAGAACGCTCTGGCCGTGGTCGGGCTGCGCGACATCGAGCGGCTTGCGCTCGACGGTTACGGCGATGCACGGCTCGCCGATCGAGCTCGCACGCTGGGGGCACGCGTCCAAGTCGGCGTCGAGCGGTACGGACGCTACTTCGACGCACGCCGTCACGCTTGGATGTATGCCTACGAAACGGACGGCTTTGGGCGTTATAACCTCATGGACGACGCCAACATTCCAAACCTTACGACGTTGCCGTACATCGATTGGTGCTCGGCATTCGATCCAACGTATTTGGCCACGAGAAACTTCACGCTCAGTAAGGACGATCCGTTCTTCTTCTCGGGGCGATACGCGGAGGGACTCGGCAGCCCGCACACGCCGTACGGGTATGTGTGGCCGCTGGGCATCATCGGTCGCGCGCTCACGGCAACCTCTTCGGCGGAGGTGGCCAACGCGATTACGACGCTCGCCGAGACCGACGGCGAGAGCGGCTTGATTCACGAGAGTTTTTATCCCGACGGATACTGGCGCTACACGCGCCCCGAGTTCGGCTGGGCCAACGCGCTGGGAGCCGAACTCTTCTTCCGTAGCCTAGCAGGCGATTCGGCCACCCAATTTGCGTGGAACGGACCGATCGAACCCTTCGAACGCCGCTCGCGCACGCCAACCTTGGTCCCGATGCTCGAGCAAATTCAAAACGCGGCCGAACTGAACGCAACGCTCGGCCGGCTCTTGCACGTGACCGGCGGCACCATGCCGCATGCCCCAAAATAAGGGGAGCCGGATACCCTGTCGCCAAGCTTTACGGTATGAATCAGGGCTACTACCGCTATCCGTCGATAGCAGGCGACCGCATAGTTTACGTCTGCGAGGACGACTTGTGGAGCGCCTCGGCGCAAGGCGGTGACGCCATTCGGCTCACGGTGAGTTTTGGCACTTGCTCGTTTCCGCGCATTTCGCCCGACGGGGAATGGATTGCGTTCGTCTCGACGGACGAGGGAAATCCCGAGCTGTACGTCATGCCGGCGCGCGGCGGCGAGCCTCGTCGTCTGACTTTTCTCGGAGCGACGATGGCCTCGACGATCGGGTGGAGCCACGACGGAACGGAGATACTTTTCGTCGGGAACCCGACGACGTGGTACGAAGGCGAGACGCGGCCGTTCATCATTGCGCGCGACGGCGGCGACCCGCGAGAACTCGACCTCGGGCACGGGCGGGTCATCTCCTACGGCCCGGATGGACGCCTCGCCATCGGCCGAAATTCGGCCGATCCGGCGCGTTGGAAGCGGTATCGCGGCGGCACCGCCGGTGAGATTTGGGTGCAAGCACGGGACTCCAATCAGTTCGTGCGCCTGCCGCTACCCGACGGGAATCCCTGCTGGCCGATGTGGATCGGCGACCGCATCTATTTCTTGGCCGATCACGAAGGCATCGGCAACATCTATTCATGCGCGCTCGACGGCGGCGACATACGCCGCCACACCAACGAGAGCGAATACTACGCGCGATTTCCGGCCACCGACGGCCGGCGCATCGTCTATGCCGCCGGCGGAGATATCAAGCTGTACGACATCGCCGATGGGAGCGTCTCGCGGGTTGAGGTCGAGACGCACTCCACGGCGCCGCAGCTCGCGCGCCGCTTCGAGAACGCCGCGGAATCGCTCGAGCAGTTCAGGCCGAACCCCGAGGGGACGCAAGTAGCCTTCGATTCGCGCGGTCAGACGTTTACGATGCCGTTTTTCGAGGGGGCCGTCATCCGCCACGGCGCTGGGAGCAAAGCGCGCAGCCGTCTCACGCGGTGGCTGCACGACGGCGAACGACTCGCTTCGGTCACCGACATGAACGGCTACGAGCAGATCGCGTTGTACCGAGCCGATGCGTCGAGCGAGCCGCGTTTGGTCACCACCGGAGACATCGGCCGCGTGACCGACATGGTCTGCTCGCCCACCGACGACGTCGTCGCCTTTGCGAATCACCGCCACGAGCTGTGCGTCGCCGACCTCGACGACGGAAAGGTTCGCGTACTCGATTCCTGCCCGTCGCATCGCATCGAAGGCTTGGCCTTCGCGCCCGACGGACGGTACTTGGCCTACGTTTGGTCGCCCGCGCACGGCACGTCGATCATTCGCGTCGTCAAGGTTCGCTCGGGAAAGATCCACGACGTTACGTCACCCTTGCGCGCCGACCAGACGCCGGTCTGGGATCCGGAGGGGAAGTATCTGTACTTCATTTCGACGCGCGACTTCAACCCGGTCTACGATGCGCTGCAGTTCGATCTGAGCTTCCCCCAGGCAAGCCGGCCGTTCGTCGTAACGCTGCGCAACGACGTGCCGTCGCCGTTCGTGCCCAAGCCAAAGCCGATTCATCAAGATCGCGACCACGATCACGGACGCGCGAAGAACGGAAAGCCGCAGAAGCCGGCCGACGTGGAGATCGACTTCGACGGAATTCAGGGGCGCGTGCTCGGCTTTCCGGTCGACGAAGGGGATTACCAGCAAATCGTTGCGGCCCCGCAACGCGTGCTCTTCACGCTCTTTCTCGTCAAGGGAATCAAGCCGGCTCGGCGCGAGGACCTCGACAAGGAGGAGCACGGAACGCTGCTGGCCTACGACTTCGAGCAGCAGCGCCTGGCAACGATGGCCAACGAGTGCGACGAGATTCAACTCGGCGCCGACGCGCGAACGCTGATCTATCGCTCCAACGATCGGTTGCGAGCGATCGACGCGCTCGGCGACCTGCCCGAAGAGGGTGAAGAGCAGAAGCCGCCGGCCGAACCGGGGCGCCGAAGCGGCTGGATCGACGTCGATCGGGCCAGCGTCGAGATCGTTCCCCGCGATGAATGGGCGCAGATGTATCGCGAAGCGTGGCGCCTTCAGACCGAACAGTTCTGGGTCGAGGACATGAACGACATCGACTGGGATCGCGTCTTCGATCGCTATGCCGCCGTGCTGCCGCGCGTGCGCACACGCACCGAACTCTCCGACCTCATTTGGGAAATGCAGGGGGAGCTGGGCACGTCGCATGCCTACGAATGGGGCGGCGACTATCGCGAGCCGCCGCAGTATCAACGCGGTTTCTTGGGAGCGGATCTTCGTTGGGACGAAGGGCGGGGCGGCTACGGCATCGAGCGCATCTATCGCGGCGACTCGTGGAATCGCGAGAGCGATTCGCCCCTGGCGGAACCGGGTTTGGACGTTCACGAAGGCGATTGCATCGTCGCCATCGGTGCAAAACGCTTGTCACGCGAGGTTACTCCGGGCCGGTTGCTCGTCAACGCATCGAGTCGCGACACCTCCGTAACGCTGCGCTCGCGCAAAGGCGAGGAGCGGACGGTGCTGGTCAAGGCGCTCGCAAGCGAAGCGGCCCTGCGCTATCGCGCGTGGGTCGACGAGAACCGCCGGCTCGTGCACGAGCGAACCGGCGAACGCGTAGGCTACCTTCACATTCCCGATATGGGGCCGTGGGGGTTCTCCGAGTTTCATCGCGGCTATTTGAGCGAGTTCGATCGCAAAGGCTTGATCGTCGACGTGCGCTATAATCGCGGCGGCCACGTTTCTCCGTTGCTGCTCGAGAAGCTCGCCCGCAAACGCGTCGGCTACGACATCCCGCGGTACGGCGCTCCCCAACCCTATCCGCCCGAATCGGTGAACGGTCCGATGGTCGCCCTGACCAACCAGTTTGCAGGCTCCGACGGCGACATCTTCAGCCACTGCTTCAAGCTCTACAAGCTCGGGCCGCTGGTAGGAAAGCGTACGTGGGGCGGGGTCATCGGGATCGATCCCTACCATCACCTCGTCGACGGCACGCTCACCACGCAGCCGGAGTTTTCTTTCTGGTTCGTCGACGTCGGCTGGAGCGTCGAAAATCGCGGAGCGGATCCCGACTACGACGTCGACATCGCACCGCACGATTTTCGCGACGGGAAGGATCCGCAGCTCGATCTCGCGCTCGCGCTGATGGACGGCGCGCTGGCGGGATTCCAAGAGGTGCGACCCGATCTCTCGACGCGTCCGTCACTTCCGCTGCCCACGCTGGCGTGATTCGGCCGCGGCTCGCGGCCCTGCCGCGTTTCGCGGCCTTTGCAGTTCCGGCGGCCGCGTATGTCGCCAGCGCGTCCGTCGAGCCGGGATCGTGGGATACGGCCGAGCTTCAAGGCGTTCCGTATATCTTGGGGATCGCGCACCCGACCGGTTTTCCGCTCTACACGCTGGTGGGATACGTCTGGTCGCATATCGTCGCCGTCGGTTCGGTGGCCTTTCGCATGAATGCGATGAGCGGGATTGCGATCGCGATAACGGCGCTCGCCGCATACGCGGTCGCGCGCGAGATCGGCGCGGGCCGATGGGTTGCGCTCTTTGCCACGCTCTGGTTTGCGTTCACGCAAGACGTTTGGGCGCACGCTGCGCGCGCGGAGGCGCAGGACCTTGCCGTCGTGTGCGAAGCGATCGCGATCTACGTCTTCTTGCGATGGATGCGCACCGGAGAGGCGCGCTGGTTTGCCGGCGCCTTTACGCTCTGCGGGCTCGCAATGGCCGCGCATCCCAACGCGCTCTGGCTGCTGCCGGGTCTGCTGATCGGCACGCTGGTCGCGGTGCGCAAGCCGTCGCTGCGGCTCGCCGGCGTTTCGCTCGCGCTGATGCTGGGAGGACTGGCGCTCTACCTCTATTTGCCGTTGCGCTCGGCGTACGTCGTCGCGCACGGCTTGGATCCAACGGTCGGGCTGCAAGGCGTCAACGGCGGCATCTTCTGGAACTACAACGACCCGCGCACGCTGCACGGCCTCGCATTGGAGTTGACCGGCAGCCAGTTTCGCACGCCCGGTTATTTCATGGAGGCATTCAATCCGCTGCGTATCGGGGATGCGCTGTGGGCGTTCGTGACGGGTACTCAGGTGCAATACGGTACGTTTGCGGCCTTCGTGCTCTTGGCCGGAGTCGCGGCGGCGTGGCGACGGAACTGGCGCACGACGCTGGTGCTCTGCGTTGCCTGCACCGCGGCCTTGCTCTTCTCCATCGTCTATCCGAACGAGAGCGACGTCGGCCGGTACCGCCTCCTGGCGTCGTGGCTGGCCGTTCCATTATTCGGGGCGCTGATGCCCGAACCGGAGGCCTCTGCGACGCCGTGGTTGCGGGCCGCGCTCGTGCTTTTTCTTGCGATCGGCGCCGGGACGGCCTTTGCGAGCCAGCGTGGTTTTTTTCACCGCGTATCGGGCGAGGGCGGGCGCTGGGTGATCGACGCCGTCCGTTTGAGCGTGCCCGCACCAAGTGTCGTTGTCACGCCTTGGCTGGACGCTACATCGCTCGCCTACGGCGCTTACGTGGAGGGCTCGCTTCGGGGACTTACGATCGTTTCGGACAACGAGTTGCGGCTCGCGCTTTACCGGCGATGGGCGGCGCACGATCGGGTCTTCGTGCTCGTCGATCCGCACGACGTGAACAGCCTGCCTGGTGCGCGACAATACGCAACGCTCGACGGCTATCACACCCTCTATCAGGTGATGCCGAAATAAAACGCCAACCGACTAGCGGGAAACAAGCTGGCGACAAAGGAGCGTGCCCTGCGGCGGTCCAAGCAGCCAGAACAGCGTGTGCGCGCGCGAGTAAGGAGGGTCCGGTAATGCGTCATTGTATCTCGGTGCTATCGATGACCGTCGCGGCGGCACTCTTGGTGGGGTGCTCGAGCGATAGCCAAATCTCGAACAACGCAGCTCTTGCGGAAGGCACTCGGCTTCCGGCCGCGTGGCAAAGGCTTGCTCCACTCGGATGGGCTTTGCCGGCCGCAAAGAAGGGCCCGTTCCTCTACGTAGCTGCAAACTACGACAACGAGATCCTCATTTACCCCGAAAACGGCTATCACCAATCTCCGGTCGGAACGATCACCTCGGGCGTCTCCGTGCCGTACGGCTTATCCGTAGACCTATCCGGCAACCTGTACGTTTCAAACCAAAGCCCGCCAACCGTAACGGTATATCCAGCGGGTTCCACGCAACCGTCGGTCACCTATTCAGAGGGTCTCGTGCACCCGCTCTATTCGGTAGTCGACCAGTACGGCGACCTCTTCGTAGGGAATAGAGGCGCTAGCCGAGGATGCGACAAGGCCGGAACCATCGTCGAGTATAAAGCGGGAAGTCAGAACCCATATCAGACGTTAAACATGCCTGGACGCGAAGTGGACGGCATGGACTTCGATCAGCAGGGAGATCTCTACGCCGCTTGGACCGGGTGTTCGCGCGGTGGGGGCTGGGGTGGCGTCGAGAAGTTTGCACCGGGAAGCACGCAAGGCGAGCCCCTCGACATCAGCGTCAGAAAGCCCCAAGGGCTGCTCGTTGACAAAAAAGGCAATATCCTTGTCGTCGCATCCGGGCCGAGCACCGTGGAACTCTATCGACCGGGAAGCCATCGCCCCTCCTTGCGGCTCAAACTTCCCGACGGCGGCCTTCCGGTTCAACTCGCGATAACATCCGACGAGAGCCGTCTCTTCGTCTCTTCATGGAATCAAGGCAGCATCTGGGTAACGGGTTATCCGCTTAGCCGGAGTTCAACCTGGACTTCAGAGGACAGCGTATCGGGCACTCCTCTGGGCATAGCATTGAGTAACGGCCAAACGTTTTGACCTCCGGGTGACTCAACGGACGGCGGCGATTGCCGCGCTAGCGACCTTCGCCCTGCACGTCGCTGCCAATCCTCACTACGGATTCTTCCGCGACGAACTGTACTTTATCATCTGCGGATTTCATCCGGCGTGGGGCTACGTCGATCAGCCGCCGCTCGTTCCGCTCTTATCCGCGGGATCGCAGCTCTTCGGGCACTCGCTCTTTTTGCTGCGCGCGCTGCCGGCGGCATTCGCAGCCGGAGGAGTTTATGCCACCTGCCTGCTCGTCGCCGAACTTGGCGGCGGCACGTTCGCTGCCGTGCTCGCGAGCCTGGCGTTCATCGCGGCTCCCGTGCTGCTGAGTTTTGGCCAGAAGGTCGGGCCGGACATGGTGGGCATGTGGCTTTGGCCGTTGGCCGCGCTCTACGTTCTGCGCGTCGTCAAAGGCGCCGATCCGCGCTGGTGGCTCGCTGCGGGCGCCTGCATCGGCGTCGCGCTCGAAAGCAAGTACAGCGTCATCTTCTTTGCGCTCGCGCTCGTCGCGGGTTTGCTGCTGACGCCGCAGCGCCGCGTTCTGTTTTCGCGCTGGTTCGTCGGTGGTGTCGTCGTGGCAGTCGCGATCGCGTTGCCGAACTTCCTCTGGCAGGCGCTGCACGGCTTCCCGATGTGGGAGCTCTTGCGCAACGGCGCTAACGGCAAGAATACCGTTGCTTCACCCACGCTCTTTCTTTTTCAGCAGCTGATCCTAACCAATCTCTTTGCTGCCCCGATCTGGATCGTGGGATTGATTTGGCTCTTTTTCAACCGCGCCGCGCGCTTCTTGGGATGGGCGTACGTGCTCTTGATCGTGATGATGGTCGCGCTGCGCGCCAAACACTATTACCCCGCCGACGTCTATCCGATTCTGATGGCGGCCGGAAGCGTGACCTTCGAAGGCTGGACGCGGCGTTTGCTCGCAATCCGCGCGCTGTTGGTGGCGGGAACGGTGGCCGCGGCGCTTTTCTTTGCGCCGATCACGCTCCCCGTGCTCTCCGAAGAGCGGACGCTCGACTACACGGCCTTCGTTACCCAGGCGCTCCACATCAAGAAAACCGCGATGCAGACGGAGCGTTTCCGCACTTCCGCGCTGCCGGAGGACTTCGCCGACATGCATGGCTGGCCCGAGCTGGCGGCAACGGTGGCCCAGATTTACGCCGGCTTGCCGCCGCCCCAACGCGCGCAAGCGGCGATCGTAGCGCATAACTACGGCGAAGCCGCGGCGATCGATTTCTTCGGCGGGCGTTACGGGTTGCCGCCGGCGATCTCCGGCCACAACAACTATTGGCTCTGGGGAGCGCACGGCTACAGCGGAAACGTGGTGATCGACGTAAATGGCGACTGCGGACGAACGGATTATCCCGGGCTCTTTCGCAGCGCCCGGCTCGTTACGCGCTTCAACCCGCCGTGGGTGATCTCATTCGAGCAGAATATCCCGATCTCACTCTGCGAAGGCATCACGCAGCCGCTGTCGACGCTGTGGCCGAAGCTGCGGATATACGTTTAGGGCGCTCTTTCCGCGACTACGGCCGCAGCAAAGGCGAGCTTGTGATCCTGGTTCCATGGCGGGCCGAGCGCCTTGCGCAGACTGAGTGAGTGAGCGTCGAAGTCCTCGACTCGCAACGCTTCGGCCGCCGCGCGCAATACGTTCTTGGAGTCGTACCAGTGGACGGGCCAACCGCGCGCCGCGGCAGCAGCGGCCAGCGCCTTACGGTACATCACCCAGTCGGCGACGTTCCGCGCGCGATAGTCCTTGATCCGCTCGGGGATCGTCGGCGGAAGGGGTTGGCAGCTGCGAAGGGCGATGCCGAGGATGGGCCGCACCGCCAGTGCGACGGCTTCCAACGCGAGTGCCGCGTGCCTCTCCGCCGATACGCGCACGCGTTCGACCAAAGCTACCGCCTCGTCGACCGGAAGCCCCTGGCCTTCGTGATGATGCGGAAGCGCCGGCAGAGAATCGTCCACAAGTTCGACGCGGCGGCGGTCGAGAAACGTCCCATCGCGCGCGACCGTCACTAGCACCGCCCAACCGCCGTGATCCGATACCCCGATGATGCCGCCGTTCTTCTCCTTGATGGAGCAGACTATTTCTTCGCCGCCGTCGCGCCGAGCGGGACATCGAAGCTCCCCATTAAAATCGCAATCGCGGAACCGCCGGCCGGGTATTTGAAAACCTCGCCTTCGTAATTTGCCGCGTCGCCGCAATACAGCAGGCCCTTAACGATCCACGTCTGCGCGCAGTCACCAGCCCCGGTGAACTGCACGGTATTCTTCAACGTCGCCGTCGTTCCACTAACCGTGTACTGATACGTCTCACTCGTGTCCTGATCGAACACGGTGAGGTAGGTGCCATCCCACTGCACCGAGCCAGGAAACTCCGGAGAGTTGCTCGTTTTGATCGTAACGAACTTGCTGGTGCCCTTCGGAAGCTCGACGAGCGCGAAGTTGTAGCCCGACGCGTCTAGACCGTCGGCAAAGAGATTGCCGCTGGGATCGTAGCCGTCGAAGTACTCTTTGGCCAGCGGCGTATTGTACACCGTACCCGAGCCGCTTGCGTTCTTGAAGATTACGACCTGGCCGCCGGGACCCTCAGAATTACCCAACAGGATTCCGACTGCAAGATCGCCACTAGTATTCATCGCGCAGCTGGATGTGTAGGTGTAGTCAAGAGAGAGCGACCTCAGCAGCTTGTTTGGAACCTCGTATTCGTCAATCAGGTCGTTCCTACGCCCGGGGTTCCAGATAATTTTCTTCCCATATCCGTACAGAACGTTGGTGCACCCTTGGCCGCCGGCACCCTTAATCGAACCGGTCTGCTTATCGCTCTTCGGATAGTCGAAAATGCTGGCGTAGGTGCCGTAATAGTTGATGATGTAATCGTAGTTCTTTGACGTCGATTTATCCGGTACGAGCTCTGCGTAACGCGGCAGTGGGTTCAGCCTCGCCGCCGTTACCGGCCTCCCATTCACGAACAGCGTCCTACCTGCGTAGGTCGCACTGAGCGCAGCGCCTGACGGCGCCACCGCCGAGCTCCCGCACGCCGAAACAATTACGAGTGCAACGACGGCGCCGCCGCACTTAAGCAAACCAGGGGTGTTCATTAACCTTGCTCCTTTGAACTAGCTATCAAGCGTCGCGCTCGGCTTCTTGCGATGTGAGTTCGACTGGCATTCGGGCCGTGCCTCCGTGCGCGAATTCGTAGACGGCTTTATCAGTGGCTTTCTAACCACGTCTCGATTGCCGCGAAGAGCGCCGGATCGAGGTACGACGGGGTGAAGTATTCGCCGCCGGTCGACGCCTCGTCCGCGGGCAGCTTGATGAAGAGGTGATCGTCGTCTTGCACCATGACGACGGTTACGTCGCGATGCGCGTTTTGCGCCGCCTGCACGAGTCGCGGCGTGTCTGCCGGCAAGACTTGGATGTCTTTGGTCCCTTGAAGGATCAAAATCGGACACGGCACGTGCACGATGAGCGCGATCGGATCGACGCCGAAGGTGCTTCGCAGCCAGCGGTTCTCCGCGCTCGGTTTTTTGCCCGACGCGATCGCGTCGAGCTCCACCTGGACTTGCTTCGCCATTGCCGTGCGATCTGCACTCGAAACGTTGCGAAGCAGTTGCTGCTTTAATATCTGCTCCAGTGGCAGCGCCGGCGGCGCGAGCAAGACGATCCCGCGTAAATGTTTGTCGGCGATCGCGATGCTCGGCGCGAGCTCACCGCCTTCGCTGTGCCCGAGGACGTAGACTCGCTTGGGATCGATTCCGGGCTGCGCGCGCAGATACGCGATCGCGTCGCGCGCGTCGGCGATCAGACGGTCGCGCACCGGAAACTTGCCGCCGCTCTTGCCGCAAGAGCGCTTGTCGTAGCGCAGAACCGCGTAGCCGTCGTTGGAGAGCCGGTTCGCCAGCTGCGCGAATATTTTGTTCGGCCCGATCGTTTCGTCACGATCGTTGCAGCCGCTTCCATGAACTAGAACGAAACCCGGCAGCGGCGTCGCTGCGGAGGTCGGCACCGTCAAGGTTCCAGCGAGCCTCACGCCATCGTCCGCCTCGATCGAAACGTCGCGAGAGGCATAGCGCGCCGGCGGCAACGACAGCGGCGTCGGCGTTACCGGCTTCGGCAGCGGCGTCATTGCCGGATCGTAGGAACGCAGGACGATCGTCAGGTCTTGCGCGGGCAGCTCGAAACGATCGAGCACGTACGTCCCGCGACGGAACCAGAGCGTGGCCGTCTGGCCCTCGACCTCGACCGTCAGGCCTTCGTCGTCGGGCGCTACGCCCTGCGGCGGCGGCGTCGGCCGGCCCGTAACGGTCACGGGTACCGCAATGAACGCGCCGCAGAGGCAGGCCAGCGTCAACTGCTTGGCGCCCGTCACCGCGAACGTGGCCGGCATGAGCGCGAAGCCCGCGGTCATGTTGTCGCTGACGAGAAATGGGGCGCCGGCCGGCGCTGCGATCGTCACGCTCTGCCCGCTGCCGGTCAGCGTCGCGTCGTTTCCGGCAAACGTTAGAATCAAATGCTTGCCGTTCGCGTCGGCGACGTACGAAAGGCTGGCGAAGTTTGCCACGCTGATCTTGCGATCGCTGATCAAGGTGCGCCCCATAACGGATACGCTTTCGCCGACGTCGAGCGTGCCGGCGCTACGGGTAATGAGTATGGTGCTGCTCCCGACGCTATGACCGCCGATGCTCGTGTCGTAGTGATACGTTCCGCTGGGAAGCAGCGCGACCATCATCAGCAGCGGAGCGATCATCGCCACGCGCAGTCCAAGAGATGGTCGTTGACCATTCCGACGGCCTGCATGAACGCATAGCAGATAGTCGGGCCGACGAAGCGAAATCCGCGCGCGCGTAGGTCGGCGCTCATCGCTTCGGATTGCGGCGTGGAAGCCGGAACCTCCTCGCGCCGGCGCCAGCGGTTGCGAACCGGTTTACCGCCGACGAAGCGCCAGACGTAGTCGTCGAACGAGTCAAACTCCTGACGCACCAAGAGCACGGCCCGCGCGTTTGAAACCGCCGACTCGACCTTGGCGCGATTGCGAATGATGCCGGGGTCGAGCATCATCCGTTTTATGCGCGCCGGCGTCACGTTTGCCACGAAGGCCGGGTCGAAGCCGCCGAAGAGCTGCCGATAGCGCTCGCGTTTGCGCAGAATCGTCTCCCAGCTCAGTCCCGCCTGCGCGCCTTCGAGCACCAAGAACTCGAAGAGTGCGGCGTCGTCGTGCAGCGGCACGCCCCATTCCGCATCGTGGTAGGCGATGAGATCGGGCGTACTGGCCCACGGGCAACGCTTCACCACGTCAGAGCACATTGGGGCCTCGGGCATTGCAGGGCTCGCCGGAATGGCTTATGACTAGGGCTATGCGCCCGGGCCTCGTCCGAAGGATTCCGCTGGTCGCCGCGCTGGCGACGCTGATCGTCCACCTTATTGGAAATCCCCATTACGGCTTCTTCCGCGACGAGCTGTACTTTATCATCTGCGGTTTCCATCCGGCCTGGGGATACGTCGACCAGCCCCCGGTCGTCCCCCTCTTGGCGGCGGCTACGCAGTTCTTCGGGCACTCGCTCTTCGCGCTGCGCGCGCTCTGCGCGTGTTTTGCTGCGGCATCCGTCTACACGACGTGCTTGCTGGCCATCGAGCTGGGGGGTGGCGCGTTCGCCGAGGGCTTCGCAGCGCTCGTCGCCGCCGTCACGCCGGTGCTCATGGATTTCGGAATGAAGCTTTCTACCGATACCGTCGGCCTTTGGCTCTGGCCGCTGGCAACGCTCTACATTCTACGCATCGTCAAAGGAGCCGACCCTCGCTGGTGGCTCGCGGTCGGCGCGATCTTCGGCATCGCGACTGAGAGCAAGTACACCGTCGTCCTGTTCGCGGCTGCCGTCGTCGTCGCGCTGCTGTTGCTTCCGCAACGACGCGCGCTCTTCACGCCTTGGTTCGCTGCCGGCGTGTTGCTCGCGGCGGCAATCGCTCTGCCCAACTTCTTATGGCAGGCCGCGCACGGATTCCCGATGTGGGCCGTGCTGCACGAGGCCGGCCAGTATCGCAACGTCGTTCTGACGCCGGTGGAGTACGTTGCTACGCAGCTGCTCGTCACCCACCCGTTGCTCGCGCCCGTATGGCTGATCGGCCTGGCGGCACTCCTGCGCCGCTCCCTAACGCGATTTCTCGGGATCGCCTATCTGCTTTTGATCGCCGCGATGATCGTATTCCACGGCAAAAACTATTATGCCGGCGACGTGTATCCGATTCTGATCGCCGCCGGGGCCGTTAGCATCGAATCGTGGACGGCGCGCGCAACCGCGTGGCGGCCGATACTGGCCCTCTGCACGCTGGTCGCGGGCATTGCGCTGGTGCCGTTGCTGATGCCGGTTCTGCCGGAGACGACGATGTCGGCCTACACTCGAGTCGCACAGGACGTGATCGCGCGCAACATCGATCTCGCGCGCAGCGAGCGCACGACAATCGGAAACTTACCGCCCGACTGGGCCGACATGCACGGATGGCCGGAGCTGGCGGCGGCCGTAGCGCGCATCTACGGCTCGTTGCCGCCCTCGCAACGCGCGCAAGCGGCGATTCTGGCCAGCAACTACGGGGAGGCGGCCGCCATCGACTTCTTCGGACCGCGATACGGTCTGCCGTCGGTACTCTCGGGAAACAATCAATTCTGGATGTGGGGAACGCACGGCTATACCGGCAACGTCCTCATCGACGTTCACGGCGACTGCGAGGGCGACGCGCATCTGTTCCGGACGCGACGGATCGTGACGCGATTTTCCAATCCCTGGGGCCGGCCGTTCGAAAACGGCTTTCCAATCTCGCTCTGCGAGGGAATTACGCAGCCCCTCGCCGCTTACTGGCCGAAGCTAAAGAACTATATCTAAGGGTCGATTGCGCTCAGCAGGGTTGGATGAACGCGGTCAGCGAGGTGCCACGGGCGGTCGGGTGTGACGATGTCGTGCGACAGAGGCAGACCGGTTAGGACGTTGAGCTCGACGGTCTCGGGGCGATGCCGCTGCCACCGCCGGTAGAGCCGGCGAATCGCGTGGTTATTCACGGCGACCTCCGCGGCATTGGCAACGATCGTCACGTGCTGCGCGCCCGGACACTCCGTCAGCGCTTCGTCGAGCAGCGATCGCGCCATCCGATACGATTGCGCGATTGCGTGGGTCGCATAGCGCGGATAGCCGCACGCCGCGATGTGACGGTCGCGCAAGATCGGGTTCCACCAGAGAAAACGGTTTGGAAGGCGCAGTAGCCGTTCCGCGACGGTGTTCATCAAACGGTTCGGTATCAGCGCGACGCCGAAGAACGGAGAGATCGGCACGCAACGGTCCACTTCGAAATGCTGCCCGATCCAGGCGGCAAGCAGTCCGCCCAATGAAAACCCGGCGACCGTTACACGATCGCCCAGCTCTCGCGCGATCGTGACATACTCGACGACCGCTGCGTAAAGATCCTCGGCGCGCAGGCGCTCGAGTGCAGGCGACAACCGGTCGGCATGCCCGTGTCGTGGCAAGCGCGGTACGACGACGTTGTGGCCGCGCTCGTAGAGATCGCCCGCGACGCGTTCGAACTGCGCCGGACTTGCGCTTAGCCCGTGCAGCAAAACGACCGAACGGGGCGTGCGCTCGCCGTGCACGTACGCACGCGTACGGCCGCTAAGGGAGACGCCGGGGTGATCTCGAGCGACAAGCCGCTCGAGATGGTCGAAGCAGGTAGCCAAGGGCGTGTCCTTAAGACGGGAGAGGTGCATATCCTCTCGGAGCAAGCGCAAGAGTTTATCGCGCGCGAAGAGCGTTACGGCGCGCATAACTACGCCCCGCTGGACCTGGTCGTCGAGCGGGCGGAAGGCGTTTGGCTTTGGGACGTTTCCGGACAGCGTTACCTCGACTGCGTCAGCGCGTACTCGGCCCTCAACCAAGGCCACTGCCACCCGCGCATCTATGCGGCACTCGTCGACCAAGCGCGCCGCCTAACGCTGACGTCGCGCGCCATGCGCAACGATCGCATGCCGGGCTTTCTCGAAAAGCTTACGCGCCTCTGCGGTTACGACAAGGCGCTGCTGGTAAACACCGGCGTTGAAGCCGTCGAAACGGCAGTTAAGCTCGCACGGCGCTGGGGCTACCGGCGCAAGGGCATCGCCCCCGGCGAGGCGACGATCGTCGTCTTTTCGAATAACTTTCACGGCCGAACCATGGCCGCCGTCAGCGCCAGTACGACGGCGGAGTATCGCGACGGCTTCGGACCTTTTCTGCCCGGTTTTGTCGTGGTTCCGTTCGGCGACGCCGACGCGCTCGAACGAGCCCTGACGCCGCAGACCGCCGCCGTGCTCATCGAGCCGATTCAAGGTGAAGGCGGCGTCATCGTGCCGCCTGCGGGTTATCTCAAGCGTGCGTGGGCGCTCTGCCGCGAACACGAGATATTGCTGCTCGCCGACGAGGTGCAAACCGGATTCGGGCGGACCGGCGACCTTTTCGCCTGCGATTATGAGGGCGTTAAGCCCGACGTCTTGATCGTCGGTAAGGCGCTGGGCGGGGGGTTCTACCCCGTCTCGGCCGCGCTGGCAAGCGACGAGCTGATGGACCTCTTCGGCCCCGGCGATCACGGCAGCACCTTCGGCGGCAACCCGCTGGGCTGCGCCGTGGCCGAGGCCGCGCTCGACGTGATCGTCTCCGAAAATCTCGCGGCTCGCGCCCGTTACGCGGGTGCCGCCATCATGCAGGGGATGCGCGCGCTCGCATCGCCTCTGATCGTCGAAATTCGCGGGCGCGGACTGCTGCTCGGCGTACAGCTCAGCATCCCGGCAAGCCGGCTCGCCGAGGCCCTGCTCGAGCGTGGCGTAGCGGCAAAGGAGACGCGCGAATACGTCCTGCGCGTCGCGCCGCCGCTCGTCATCGACGATGAGGCAATCGCCTATTTTCTCGAGCGCTTTGCCGATGCCATAAGCTCGCTGGACTCCTCTTGACACTCCCCTGCCCCGGCGTGATATGGTTGGCGAGCCGAAGCAGCGGGTCGCTCCGCTCACCGGATGCCTTCGGGCGATCCGGTCTTCACCGAAGGAACCTACGGCTGGTTCCCTAGTGGGGTTGCTCCGGCAGCGCCCTTTTTTTTTGGAGATGAGCTCATAGCAAGACCCCTGCGCATCAACGATCAGATTCGGATTCGTGCGGTTCGGGTGATCGACGAAAACGGCCAGCAACTCGGAATTCTGCCAACCGAAGACGCGTTGGCGCGCGCACGGCTCGCCGGACTCGATTTGATCGAAGTTTCACCGACGGCCCAACCGCCGGTCTGCAAGATCGCCGATTTCGGGCGCTTGAAATACGAGCAGTCTAAAAAGGACAAGGACGCACGCAAAAAGCAGCGCCACTTCGAGCTGAAAGAAGTGAAGCTGCGGCCAAAGATCGAGACGCATGATTATGAAACGAAAGCAAGGATGGCGGAGCGGCTGCTGCTCGACGGGAGCAAGATCAAAGTGACGATCATGTTTCGCGGTCGAGAGATTACCTATACGTCGTTCGGACGCCGGCTGCTCGATCGCATGGCCGAAGACATGACGCCTCTGGCAACCGTGGAGCGAGAGCCGCGGCTCGAGGGCAAGAATATGTTCATGATTTTGGCGCCGCGCACGACGCCGACCGGTCCACCGAAGTTTTCTACCACTCGCGAAAAAGAGCAAAAGCCTACGGTCGTGGAGACCGTACCTGAGGAGCAGACCAGTGCCTAAGATTCGAACCCACCGAGGAACCGCTAAACGCGTGAAGGTCACGGGGACCGGCAAGCTGCTGCATCGTCATCAGTTCGACGGTTGCGGCCACATTCTGAGCAAAAAAAGCAAGAAGCGCAAGCGCAACTTCCGCAAAGATCAGCCGACGTTCAAGGGCGATCTGAAGCGCCTGGCGCCGACGATTCCATATCTGCTTTAAAGGAGACGTAGAGAATGTCACGCGTCAAACGCGCGGTTGGAGGTCTCAAGCATCGCCGCAAGGTGATGAAGCTGGTCAAAGGCTTTCGCGCCGCTCGCCGCCGCAACTACCGCGTCGCAAACGAGGCACTGCTCAAGTCGCTGGCCTACGCGTTCCGCGACCGCCGCGTGCGCAAACGCGACTTTCGCTCCCTGTGGATAAGCCGGATCAACGCAGCGGTTCGCCGGGAGGGCCTCTCCTACTCCGTTTTCATGCACGCCCTCAAGAAGTCCGGGGTGACGCTGAACCGCAAGGCGCTTGCCGAACTCGCCATTTCGGACCAGAAGGCGTTTGGCGCGCTGCTGAATCTCGCCCGGCAGGCGGCGCAAAAATGACGCCGCCTAAAAGGCCCACGACGCTCGGTATCTAATCCTGCGGCTATGGGACGTTTGAGTTCCGTCTTTGCGACGGCACTTTCGCTCTGCGTTCTTACGCAGGCCGGAAGCTTGGCGGCGAGAGCCGATACGGGATTGGCCTTGACTCAGGAGCTTTCCGACCGCATCGACGACATGGCGAAGGCACAGATCCACGCGGAGCGGACGCCCGGCCTGGCCGTTGGAATCGTCGAAGACGGCCGAATCGTCTACGCGCGCGGCTTCGGGTTCGCCGACCTCGGCAAGCACGTACCGATGGCGCCGGACACTCAGTTCTATGCCGGCGGCCTCACCCGGCAGTTTACCGCGGCCGCCGTCTTGCTGCTCGTGCAAGACGGGAAGCTCGCACTCGACGACCACGTCTCTAAGTACGTCCCCGAGTTTCGCTTAGGCGCCGCGATCACAATCGCGCAACTGCTGGCGCAAACATCCGGCCTTCCGGATACGTCGAAGATCCCGGGCATTCCGGCCGATCGGACGCGTCCGATCAAGCTCGCCGCCGTTCTCGCGACGCTCGATCAGGTGAAGCTCGCCGCCGAACCCGGCACCGTGTACGCCGACACTCCGCTAAACTATCTCTTGGCCGCCTTGATCGTCGAACGCGCCAGCGGCGTTCCGCTCTCGGATTATCTCGAGCAACATATCTTTATCCCGCTGGTAATGAACAACACGTTCCTGGCCGGCGACAGCGGCATCTCGGCGCAGCATGCGATCGGCTACACCCGCACGTCCCACGGGTTCGATCCGGCACAGAGCTGGGATCCTTCATGGCTTGGCGGCGACGGAGGCTTGGTTACGACGATCTACGATCTGGCGAAGTGGGACGTCGCCATGCCGATCCTCCTGCGCGTCGATGCGGTGCGAACGATGTTTGCTCCGGTCGCAAACAACGGGCCGACGCGTTACGGCATGGGCTGGGTCATCGATCGGCGCGGCGGCAAGGATTTCGTTTGGTCCGATGGAGATATCGCGGGCTACCGCGCGATGAACTCGCTCTTACCCGAACAACACGTGGGCGTCATCGTCTTTTCCAATGCCGACTCGCTGCGCGTGCCGACGACGGTTCCCGAGGTACTTGGAGGGCGCATTCTCGACTTGATCGTGCCGCCGACGACGGCGCATCTGAGCAACGCTACGATCGAGCGGGCGAAAGAGTGGCTGACCTTCTTGGCCTCGGGTCACGTGCGCCGCGACGAGCTGACGCCGTCCTTCAGCGCGTACCTAACCGACGATCTGGTCGCGCGCGAAAACCTTGCCGGTTTAGGACCGTTGCAGTCGATCGTGCCCATCTCGAGCACGGCGGAGTCGGACGGCGACACCTTGTACGAGTTTCTCGTGCGCTATCGCTACGCGCAGTACCATTATGACTTCGAGCTCACGGCTCAGGGAAAGATCGACGGAATCAGGCTGACGTCGTAGGTGTCAGGATGACTCTTATTTAGTCTAAGTCTAGGAGGCGAGGGGTGAAGTTTGCTAAGACAATCGAACCCCGAGCCGACAACGAGTTGGGCTAAATAAGAGCCATCCTAGTCGTCGCCGTCGGCGAGGCGGCGGCCTGTAGCCTCCACGACCTTACCCAACATCGTTACCGCTTCGGCGCGAGTCGCATTGCTGAACATGAAGCGCAGGCGCTCGTCGGCATCCTCGACGATCAGAACCGAGCGGCGCCCTAGTCGGACGGATGCGATGAGCGAGCTCAAATACGCTTCGTCTTCGGGTGCCAGTACCGAGTCTTCCGCACTAACGCTGGGCGGCTCCAATAGTCGTTTTATCACGGCATCAATGTCGCTGGGAATTTCCACCATTAACCTCCAAGACCGAATCAGAATCCACCGCGTCGAATAGCAACCGGTCGACGTAGAAATTGTCTCCTACCTACAACTATCGACCGACGAGACTTCCAATTTCACCTCGCCCGCCCTTCAGCCAGAATAAAGCCAGCATCGTCTTTGCGTCGGCCGTACCCCCAGCGACCAGGCGCCATGCCGCCTCTAGCGTGAAGCGTCCTATCTCGATTCGCTCGTCGTCGTCGAAATCCGTGGGCCCCTCGACCAGTTGGTCGGCATGGAAGATATGCATGATCTCGGAGCAGAATCCCGGGGTCGTCCAAAAGGACCCGATCTTCGTCAGCCTTCCGGCGGTAAATCCCGTCTCTTCCCGAAGCTCGCGGCGCGCGCCGTCAAGCAACGTCTCGCCGGGTTCGCAGGTGCCGGCCGGAATCTCCCAGAGCGAGGTACCAGACGGATGGCGGTACTGGCGCACTAAAGCCAGCTCGCCCTTTGGCGTCGTCGCGACGATCCCGAGCGAGGCGCCATGTTCGACGACGTCGATGCGATGCGTGCTTCCGTCGTCGTACCGCACCTCATCGACGCGAACCGCGAAGACCCGGCCCGTGAAAACCCGGCGCGATTCGATTATGCGCGGCGCTCGATCCATTGCGGTGACTTAGCGGAACGGTCCGACCGCGCCTCGTAGGAAGCGATCATGCCGCAACCGCCGTCGTCCGTCTTGGCGGAAATCGCCTGGCTCGGCTTTTTCCTCGTCATCTTCGTGGCTGCGGTTTATCTGTTCGTGCGAACCCTCGTTCCGCATCATTTCAACGACAAAGTCGCGATCATGCTCGCCGCAATCGCCGCCGGACTCATTATGATCGGCGTTCGCGCGTGGTTCGCATCTCGCTCGCGCAGCGGCTGAGCATGGCAGCGCGGCTGGGACTTCACGCCGAGCGTTTAAAGAGCGTTCGGGCCCTGCAATCGGTGAAGGAACGACGCGAACGTAACCTCTTCGCCTTCGAAGGTCCGACACTGCTCGAAGAAGCGCACGCCAGCGCGTTTCCGATTGAGGAACTCTACGTAACGCAAGAAGCTTACGATCGGACGCCGCTGGTGCGCGAGCTCGATGGCTCGGGAACACCGACCTTCCTCGTGGAGGCGGCCAGCGCGGCGCGCATCTCGGATCTCGCGACCCCAGCCGGAATCGTCGCGATCGCCCCGCTGCGTTTGCGCAGCCTGGAGGAAATCTTCGCGGTAGCAGGCCCGGCGGTCGTTTTGGCCGATGTCGGTGACCCGGCCAATGCGGGGACCCTGCTGCGGTCGGCCGACGCCTTCGGCGTTGCGGGAGTCATCTCCGGATCGCTGGGCGTCGACCTATTCCATCCCAAGGTGGTCCGTGGTTCGATGGGCGCGATCTTTCGACTGAGGCTCGCCGTCGGCGACCCCGCCGCGGTGGCAGAGGCGGCCGCCGCGGCCGGCGTGCGGCTCCTGGGGCTCGCCACGAAGGGTGAACCCCTCGACCGCGAGCGCTGGACGCTGCCGGCGGCCCTCGTCGTGGGCCACGAGCGGCACGGTTTGGGGCGCTGGGAGGGCTGCTGCGCGCGCCTCTTAGGGATTCCGATGACAGGCTCGGCGGAGAGCCTCAGCGCCGCCGTGGCGGGCTCGATCGCCCTTTACGAGGCAACCCGCCAGGGGCTGGGCCGGTAGGGTCGAGTTTTTGTCAATAGAGTACCCGGGGCTCGAAAAGTCAAGACTACCGGGGGCAAAACTCGCATGGTATACTCAGCGCATTCCGCGACCGTAAGCCGCCCCGGAGCAGACGGCTCAGAAGGAGACTTCAAAGCGCTATGGCAACGTCCAATCTCTTCTGGAGGCTTTTCGCCCAAACGGGTTCCATCGACGCTTATCTGGCTTACCGAAGGCTTCACGCGTCCCCAACTGCGACATAAACTATCCTCGGCCACCGGGGCCGAACGAGAAGTCAAAGCCGAGTTTTAAAGCGCCTGGTAGCAAAGAACACGCCGGGCGTTTTGCTTTGGAAGAGCTATGACGGAACTCGCAAACAAACTCGACGACGTTTCGCAACGATTTGCCGCTGCAGTCGATCGCGCAAACGACGAGCAGGCGCTCGAGAGCGTTCGCGTTGCCTACTTGGGGCGAAACGGCGAAGTCACCGCGGTGCGGCGCGCGATCGGAGCGCTTCCACCGAGCGAGCGCCCGGAGGCGGGCAGAGTCATCAACGACGCGGTCGCCGCGATGGAGCAGCGCGTGGCGGCGGCGTACGAAGCGCTCGAGTCTCGCCAGTTCGACTCCGAGCTGGCGGCGTCGATCGACGTCACGTTTCCCTCCATCGGCAAGCCCGCCGGCTCGATTCATCCCGTCCGACGAATTATCGAAGAGAGCTGCGCCTATTTCGCGCGACACGGATTCGCCGTGGTCGTCGGTCCGGAAGCCGAACCGGACTACTATAACTTCGACGCGCTCAACATCCCCGGCGACCATCCCGCGCGCGAGGGTTTCGATTCATTCTGGATCAGCGATACGCTGCTGCTTCGCCCCCACACGTCGCCGATGCAGATTCGAACGATGCAGCAGCACCGGCCGCCGATCGCCATCGTCGCGCCGGGAAAATGCTTTCGCCGCGATGCCGTCGACGCGCGCCACCTCTTTCAGTTTCACCAAGTCGAAGGATTGCTGGTGGCCGAAGGCATCCACTTCGGGCATTTAAAAGGCATGCTGACGGGGCTGTGCCGCGAGTTGTTCGGTGCCGCGCAGAGCGTGCGGTTTAGGCCATCGTACTTTCCGTTCACCGAACCGAGCGCCGAAGTTGACACGACGTGCCCAAAATGCAAAGGCACGGGCGCGCTCGGATCGCAAACTTGCAACATGTGCGGCGGCTCTGCTTGGATCGAGCTTGGCGGCTCCGGAATGGTCCATCCCAACGTCCTGCGCGAGGTCGGATACGACCCGGACCGGTATTCCGGTTGGGCCTTTGGTTTTGGCGTCGAGCGCTTGGGCTTAGCCCGATATGAAGTCGACGACATCCGCCGGTTCGTCAAGAGCGATCCCGACTTTCTCGCGCAGTTGAGTTGACGAGGAGAGCACCGTGCGCGTCCCCATAAGCTGGCTGCGCGAGTTCGTGGCGCTCCCGCCCGACGCGCAAGCGATCGCAGACCGCTTGGCGATGTTGGGTTTTCCGGTTGCCGAGATCGAACGGCGCCCGACGATCACGGGCGTCGTTACCGCGCGGATTGCGGCCCTGGAGAAGCACCCGAACGCCGACCGCCTGCAAGTGGCACAGGTCGACGTCGGGGCGGACGCTCCGCTGACGATTGCGACGGCCGCCACCAACGTGGCCGCCGGTCAAACCATCGCCGTGGCAACGATCGGTGCGCAGCTTCCCGCGCTAACGATCGCGCCGCGCACGATGCGCGGCGTCGCGTCGCAAGGCATGATGATTTCCGCCGAGGAGCTAGCGCTGCCCGGCGAGTGGTTCGAAGACGGCATCATGCAGCTCGAGCCGGACTGCGACCTCGGCCTCGACGTCGTCGATCTCTTCGGTCTCGATACCGCGGTGCTTGACGTCGAGATTACGACGAATCGTCCCGACGCGATGTCGATCGTCGGGCTCGCGCGAGAACTCGCCGCTTCCTACGGCAGCGCTCTCCGCTTGCCGGATTTCGTCAACCCCGGTCGCGCCGCGGATCCGCCCGGAGAAGAGCCGAAGGTTTTGATCGAGTCGGACGACTGCTATCGCTTCGTCAGCCAACGCATCGACGACGTGCGCGTCGCACCCGCACCCGCTTGGATGCGCGTTCGCCTTGCGCTGTCGGGCCAGCGCCCGATCAACAACCTCGTCGACGTCTCGAACTACGTCATGCTCGAAACAGGCCAGCCGCTGCATTTTTACGATGCGCGAGCGATCCACGGAGGGCGTCTGATCGTCCGCCGCGCGCGTGACGGCGAAAGCATCGTCACGCTCGACGGCGTCACGCGTACCCTTTCCCCGCAAGCACTCGTTATTGCCGACGACGAGCGCCCGCTCTGTCTTGCGGGATTGATGGGCGGCGCAGCCAGTGAAGTCGCTCCGGAAACGACCGCCATCGTCCTGGAGGCGGCAAACTTCAACGGCGTCCGCGTACGGCGAATGAGCAACGCGCTCGCGCTGCGGACCGAGGCTTCCTCGCGTCACGAAAAGTCGCTTCCTCCGGCTTTGACCGATCTGGGGGCCGCGCGCGCCGCCGCGCTCTTGCACGCTCTCGGAGCAACGGTTTACCAGCCTCACGCTTACGGCGGGCCGGTCACGCGGCCGCCGGCGATCGCACTGAAGGTCGCCGACGTGGCGCGCCTGCTGGGCCTGCCGCTGGCGGCGCAAACGATCGAGCATCACCTCGTCGCGCTGGGTTGCGAGGTCGAGCGCGTCGAGCCCGAGACGTGGGCCGTCACTCCGCCGGCCTGGCGTTGCGACTTGGCTATTGCGGCCGACCTGATCGAAGAGGTTGCGCGCGTCGAAGGCTACGAGCGAATTCCCGTCGTCGTTCCGTCGGTTGCGGCGCACGAGATTTCGAGCGCCGCGTTTACCCTAGAGAGCCGGATCTCGCAAGCGCTGAAAGGCTTGGGGTACCGCGAGATCATCACGCAATCGCTGCGCGGCGCCGGATCCGTTGAAGTTCGAAATCCGCTCTCCGAAGAACAGCGCTTCCTGCGCGATTCGCTCGCGCCGGGAATCATCGAATACCTCGCGGAGAACGCATCGCCGATCCGTGTCTTCGAGATCGGCGAAGTCTTCGACTCGGGTGGGAACGGCGTTGTCGAGCGGTCGCTGTTGACCTTCGGTTTCTCGGCCGATCCGCTGGAGGAGCCGCCGTGGCGCGATTCCGATTTTCTAGCACTCAAAGGCGATTGCGAGCAGCTCCTGCGCGGGATCACCGGGCGCGACGCCGAGATGAAGCGCGCAACGCATCCCGGGTTTCATCCAGGAAAGACGGCGCTCGCCACGCTCGATGAGCGCGAGGTCGCCCATCTTGGACGCGTCGATCCGCGAACGGCTAAAGCCTCCGATCTGCGCCGCCCGGCGTATCTCTGCGTCGTCGACATCGCATCGTTGCCGGTCTACGAAACCCCGCGTTACCGAGTGCCCTCGAGATATCCGTCGACGTATCGCGACGTCGCTCTGGTCGTCGATATCGGCGTCAGTGCGCGCGACATCGAGCGCGCGATCGGCGCCGCCGTCGGCAGCCTCTGTACCGGCGCCACCGTTTTCGACGAATATCGCGGTCCCCAGATCGGCGAAGGGCGCAAGAGCCTGGCGGCCCGCGTGACGCTGCAGCGTTTCGATGCGACCATCACCGACGAAGAGGCCGATGCGGCCGTTGCGCTGTTGCTCGGCGCTCTGCAAAAGGAGTTTGGAGCGGAGATTCGGACGTGATCGCGGGTGTCGCGTGGCCCGATGTGGTCATCGTCATCGTCCTGGGAATCGCAACGCTCAAGGGTTACTCGCGCGGCTTCGTTGCCGAGCTTGGCGGAGCCGTCGCGGTAACGGGCGCCTTAATCACACCATGGTTTTACAACGGAAGCTTGGACGGACCGATCGAGCAGTTCACCAAACTTGGACCCGGCTCGGCGCACGTCGTCGGAATGTTCGGCACGGGACTGCTCACCTACATCATCATTCTCATCGTTGCACGGCTGCTTGGCACGATCGCCAAGCTGCCGGTGCTGGGTCTCGGCAACGCGCTCGGCGGCGCGCTCATCGGCTTTCTGAAAGGCGCGATCCTGCTTTGGCTCGTGCTCTTCGTGGCGCTCTTCTTTCCGCTCTCACCGGACATCCGCGCCGACCTGCATCAATCGCGCCTAGCGCCGTATCTCGTCACCTACGACGCGCCGTTAGACGACGCGATGCTCGCAACGATCCCCTGGTTTGCGCGCCCGTTCGTGCTGCCGTACTTTAGGCGACACCACTTGTGAGTTCGAGTTGCGCTTCGATCGCCTCGAAGGCAGCTTGGAAATCGCTCGCGGAGACGTCTCCCATCGTTCCGAAGCGCACGATCTTTCCTGCAAGCTCGGCCTGACCGCCGGAGAGCACGATGCCGTATTCCTCGCGCAGCGCTCGCAGCAGCGGCTGGGGATCGACGCCGGGAGGGGGATAGGCGGCGACGACGGTGTCGGAATGCGCGCCCGGCTGCGAGAGCAGCGAAAAGCCCATGCGCTCCAAGGCGGCGCGGACGAGGCTCGCGAATTCGGCGTGCCGCTCGAAGGCCGCCTGCATTCCGCCGGCGTGATACCGCTCGAGCGCGGCCTCGAGTGCGAAGAGGATCGAGATCGGCGGCGTCCACGGCGTTTGCCCCAAGTGCGAAAACTCGATCGCGCGGCGAAGATCGAAGTAAAAGCGCGCAAGCGCAGGCTTCTCGAGGCGCGCTCGCGCCCGCTCGCTCACCGCAACCATGGCCACTCCGGGCGGCGCGGCGAAGGCCTTCTGCGAAGCGGTCGCCACCGCATCGTAACCCCACTCGTCCATGCGAAACTCGCTGGCCCCGAGCCCGCTGACCGAGTCGACCAGCGTAATCGCGCCGTGGGCGCGCAGCATCGGCGCGAGCGCCGCCATGTCGTTGGCAACGCCGGTCGACGTCTCGTTATGCGTGAGCAAGACGCCGGCGATGCTCTTTTGCGAATCGGCTTCGAGGCGCGCTTGCAGCGCCGTGGGATCGACCGCGGCTCCGAGCGGCGACTCCAAGGTCTCGACGGTGCAGCCGAAGCTCGCGGCGATGCCCGCAAAGCGCTTTCCGAAAGAGCCGACCGGGCACGAGAGCAATCGCTCCCCAGGAGCAAAGAGATTGACTACCAGCGCTTCCATGCCGCCGGTCCCCGAACTTCCGAGGACCGCGATCTCGCCGCGCGTCCCGAAGACCGGGCGCAACGCGGCCGTGATGCGCTCCAGCATTGCGGCAAACTCCGGCCCACGGTGATCGATCAGCGGGCGGTCCATCGCGCGCAGGACCGGCGGCGCGACCATTACCGGCCCGGGAAGGAATAGCAGTTGCCTCAACATCGAATACTGCTTCGATGAACGTCGAGAGCATCCGCTTGACCGAACTCTCGGCATGCGCCGGCTGCGCCGCAAAACTCGGTGCCGCCGAGCTGCGCGGCGTAATGGAACGCGTCTCGCCCGCGACCAACGCGCGCGTGCTCGTCGGCTACGGCGATAGCGACGACGCCGGCGTCTACTTAGTGCGAGAGGATCTCGCGCTCGTCCAAACCGTCGACTTCTTTCCGCCGATCGTCGACGATCCGTACGACTTCGGGCGCATCGCGGCGACCAACGCGCTCTCCGACGTCTACGCGATGGGCGGCGAACCGCGCAGTGCGCTCAATATCGTCGCCTTTCCCGAAGATCTCGACCTCGCGATTCTCGCGCAGATTCTCGAGGGCGGCGCCGCCGTCGCGCGCGCTGCGGGGGTCGCGATCGTCGGCGGGCACACGATCAAGGACGCCGAGCCGAAGTACGGCATGGCCGTTACGGGTGTCGTCGATCCGCAACGCATGGTTACCAACGCCGGTGCGCGTGCCGGCGATGCGCTGGTGCTCACCAAGCCCTTAGGGACGGGGATTCTCACGACCGCGCTGCGCCGCAACCTCATCGCGCCAAGCGACTTAGCCGAAGCCGTTGCGTGGATGACGACGCTCAACGAGGCTGCGGCCGCAGCCATGCTCGCGGCGGGCGCAAAGGCCGCTACCGACATCACCGGCTTTGGTTTGCTCGGTCACGCCGAGAATATGGCGCGGGCCTCAAAGGTGAGGCTCATCTTTGATTCGACGGCCGTACCCTTGATGGCGCGCGTGCTCGAGCTAATCGGCGACGGCGTCGTCCCCGGCGGCACGCGCCACAACGCGGAGACGCACGCGGCGTTTACCGGCTTCGCAGCCGCGGTGCCGCAAGCCCTGCGCGTCGCACTCTCCGACGCGCAGACCTCAGGTGGCTTGCTAATCAGCATCGCTCGCGAGAACCTCTCGAAACTGCTGCGCGAATTGAACGACCGCAGCACGATGGCTGCGGTCGTTGGCGAAGTTTGCGAGGGCGCCGGTATCGAGGTGCGTTAGTAAATGGCGTTGGGCGAGTCGACGGCCGCGCGCGACTCCTTGAGGCCGTTTCCCGTTCCGAGCACCTTGAGGTCCTTTCCGGCAGGGTAGCTCACGACCGTCACGTCGTTCTTTGCGTTGTCCGTCACGAACGCTTGGGTGTTAGCCTTGTTCAGCCGCACGTTGACGGCGCCGGAAAAGCCCGACCCGATCTTTACCGCAGCGCTCGCGTGGCCCGGGTCGATCACGACAACCTTGGTCCCCTCGGCGACGAGCAGCTTGCCGTTCTTATCGAGCGCGACGCCGCCGGGAAAAGTGCTCATCGCTAGCGCCGTTGCTTTGCAAGAGCCGCTCAGACCGCCCTTATATTCGACCACGTTCGCCGGCCCCATCGGCTTCGCAAAATAGTCGACGAAGACATCGCCGCTCGAATCGACGGCGAGGCCAAAGGCGGCGCCGGTCACCGTACAACCGGCGACGATTTTGTTGACGCCCTGGGCATACTCGTTGATCGAGCCGAACATGTCGCCTTCGAAGAGATTGCCGTGGGCATCGGCGGTAACGGAGTACGGGTTCTGCATCCCATCGTTGTAGGTAAAGCTTGGCGAACCGGTCTTGCCGCGCGCGTACTCGGTCACGTCCGCGCCATCGACGTTGGCGACGTAGAGCCTGCCTTGCTCGTCGAGCACGACGTCCACCGGGCTATCGATCCCATTCTTGATCTCGCCGGCCTTCTTGTAGCTCGTATTGCCGAACAACTCGACCGCATCCGCGCCGACATCCGCGACGTAGAGATTCTCCGGAGATTTCGCGGCGTCGCTGGCGACCGCAGCGGGGACGACGGAGTTCGAGCGTGGCGTTTCGCCGTCGCATCCCGCGACGAGCGAGGCGCCGAGCGCGGTCGCCAGAATTGCGGCGGAAGCGATGCTTCGCATGAGGCCGGTGTTCACTTAGTTCAGCGCTTCACCTTGCGCTTAGCGACGGCGACGCGTTTAACGGCGCCGTTTCGCCGCATTGGGACGACGTTACTTACCGGAGCATGGTCCGAGCCGAGCGGCACCGGCGAAATCAACCGCTTTCCTAACGCGTGATGGAGGACTTCGGAAAGCTCGTCGACCGGAATGAAGGTCATGCTCTCGCGGACTTCCTTGGGAATGTCGTCGAGATCCATCTCGTTGCGCCGCGGCAGCAAGATCTTCGTGATGCCGGCACGCTTCGCACCGAGCGTCTTTTCCTTGATGCCGCCGATTGGCAGCACTTGCCCCGTCAGCGTGATCTCGCCCGTCATCGCCAAGTTCGCGTCGACTTTGATACCGGTTAACATCGAAGCGATCGAAGTTGCCAGCGCGATTCCGGCCGAGGGGCCGTCCTTCGGCGTGGCGCCGGCGGGAAGGTGAATGTGAATATCGTGCTTGGCAAAGTAATCGTCGGGCAAGCCCAACTCCGCCGAACGCGAACGCAGGAATGAAACGGCGGCCTGCGCGCTCTCCTTCATCACGTCGCCCAGCTGACCCGTCAGCACGAGCTTGCCGGTCCCCGGCATCGACTGCGTCTCGATGAAGAGAATGTCGCCGCCGACGGGCGTCCACGCCATTCCCGTCGCAACGCCGACCGAGGCGACGCGCTTGCGCACTTCGTTGAAGAATCTCGGCCTGCCGAGGTACTCGACGAGGTTTTCCGGCTTGACGCGCGCCTTGTAGCGGGCGTTCTCCGCGATCTTGCGCGCGATCTTGCGAAAGACGGTTCCGATCTCGCGTTCGAGATTGCGAACTCCGGCTTCTCGCGTATAGTCGTTGATGATCGCGCGAATCGTCGTGTCGCCGATCTGCGCCTGAGAGTCGCGCAGACCGTTGTTCTTGCGCTGCTTCTTGAGCAGATACCGCTTGGCGATCTGAAGCTTTTCCAGCTCCGTATAGCCCGAAAGCGTGATGATCTCCATGCGATCCCGCAACGGCGGCGATATTGTGTCCAGCGTGTTCGCGGTGCAGATAAAGAGCACTTGCGAAAGATCGAAGGGCAAATCGAGATAATGGTCGCGGAAGTTGTTATTCTGCTCGGGATCGAGCACTTCGAGCAACGCCGACTGCGGGTCGCCGCGAAAATCCGCGCCCACTTTGTCGATCTCGTCGATCATCATGACGGGGTTACGCGTCCCGGCGTCGCGAATTGCGCGAACGATCGTGCCCGGCATCGCGCCGATGTACGTGCGCCGATGGCCGCGAATCTCGGCTTCGTCGCGAACGCCGCCCACCGAAAGGCGGACGAACTTGCGCCCCATCGCCCGAGCGATCGACTGGCCGAGCGACGTCTTTCCGACGCCGGGCGGTCCGACGAAACACAGGATCGGTCCGGTCAGCTTTTTCTTGAGCTTTCCAACGGCTAAGTACTCGACGATCCGGTCTTTGATCTTTTCGAGGTCGTAATGATCCTCATCGAGCACGGCGCGCGCCGTCGCTATCTCGATGTGGTCGGGCGTCTCCTCTTTCCACGGCAACGTCACCAGCCAGTCGAGGTACGTGCGAATGACGCTGTACTCGGGGCTGGCCTGCGGGACTTTCGAAAGCCGGTCGAGTTCGCGGTCGGCGGCCTTCTTTACGTCGGCCGGCATCGCGGCGCCGTCGATCTTCGTTCGCAGCTCGTTGTTCTCGGCTTGCTGCGGATCGACTTCGCCAAGCTCTTCCTGAATCGCGCGCAACTGCTGACGGAGATAGAACTCGCGCTGATTCTTTTCCATTTCGCGCTGGATGTCGCTCTGAATCTTGTGGCCGAGCTCGACGACCTCCAGCTCCTTGGTAAGCAGCATCGTCAGCTTGCGCATGCGCTTGGCCGTGTCGCGTTCCTCGAGAAGCGCCTGACGGTCGGCGGTCTCCAAACGCATCGTCGAGGCGACGAAGTAGGTCAGCACCACCGGATCGGTGATGTTGGCGACCTCCATCTCCATCTCGCGCGGCGCTTGCGGGAGATACGAAAGCAGCTTTTGGAAGAGTCCGGCCAAATTGCGCTGCATCGCGACCAGCTCTTCGTTTTCGACGGTCGAGTCGGGCAGCTCGGTGTACGCCGCAACCATATAGGGAGCGACCTGCGTGAACTGCTCGATGCGGAAGACCTGCTGACCGGCGACGATGCACCGCAGCGTACCGTCGGGAACCTTCAGCATCTTCTGAATGACGCCGATCGTACCGATCCGCTGCACGTCTTCGGGGCCGGGATCCTCGATCTCGCGATCGCGAAGAACGGTTAGGCCGATCGGCTTCCCTTCGCGCAAGGCTTCCTCGACGAGTTGAATTCCGGACTTCTTAACGACCGCTAACGGAATGACGGTATGCGGAAAAAGCACCGCCTCTTGGAGCGGCAGAATGCCGATCAAGTTGGCGGGAACGATCTGTTGACTAGATTTCTGAGCCATCTCTATTTAGGAATGCGTCCTTTTTACCAAAATGTGGAGCTCGGTTCGGGCGGTGGGATGGTAGGCAGTCGTCGCAATCGCCGCCACGACGATCAAGAAACCGTCTTCGTACGTCGCGGCGATACGATCGTATTCCACCGCGACCGGCAGCGTGATTCGTTTGACGAACTCGCCGTGCGCGATCTCTTTTTGTACGAAGGAACCCCCTCGCAACCGCGCGCGGCGGCGGCCGCCGATGATGAGGCAGCGCTCGTCGAAGACGACGCGCAGACTCTCCGGATCGGCTCCGGCCACCTCGACCACCACGACGATGCGCCGCTGATCCTCGTCGACAAAGACGTCAGCATTCGGCGCGAAAGCTCCCAACCGGGCTCGAACGACGAACTCCATCAGGGCCAATAACCCGTCATCCTAGCACTCGGATGCGATCTCTGCTAACCACGTCATCCCGAGCGCAGTCAGGACTACATGCTGGGGTCAGGCAGCGGGCGCGTGGTCGGCCAGACGACGCAGGGGACGATCTCGATGCGCAAGGCGGCCAAGGCGGCGGGCGGTATCTCCACTCTAAAGAACTGTGGGTACCCCGTCGGCGTGCCATAGCGGCTCTGGGGCGGAAATTCGTTGTTCGCGACGCCCGGAACGTGGGTAGAGGCCAAGACCGCATTGATCGACGTGGCGTTGGCCGCGGACATGTACGCGTTGGTCCGCTGCCCGAGCCACGTGCCGCCGTCCGCGGTCGTGTAGAGGAAGCCGATAGCCTGACCGAAGGTCATCGTCGCCGTCGAGACGACTTCATCGACGCGGACAAGCTGCATGGCGCGCGAAACGGGCTTCATGAGCACCTTTGGCACGGCCCTGGGCGAATCAAGACACGCGCCGCTTTCGAGCGGCGGCTGCGACGGCGGGGGTGGCGCACCCGGAGGAGGCATCTGGGCGACGGTGATACCGAGCACGGCAAGGACGAAGGTTGCAATTGCGAACATGACGCGGCACTTCGCTGGAATGTGGACATTCCCCCGATGAACGCACCCGCGCCTAAGCTGGCACGGCTCCTGGGAGGCCGGGATGCCGCGCTCATCGTGATGGGCGGCATCATCGGCTCGGGCATCTTTATGAACCCGTCGGTCGTCGCCCGGTTTGTCGGCAGCGGTTTTCTGGTGATGGCGGTGTGGGTCGCGGGGGGACTGATCGCTCTTCTGGGCGCCGGTATCTTCGCGGAGCTGGCGGCGCGCCGTCCGCAGGACGGCGGCCTCTACGCCTATCTGCGCGACGCTTTCCATCCGGCGCTCGCATTCATCTTCGGATGGACGCTTCTGCTGGTATCGCAAAGCGGCGGAATGGCGGCGGCGGCAGTAACGTTCGCCAACTATTTTGCAACGCTAACGACGTGGCACGCCTCAACCGCTGGAGTCGGCGTCGTTGCAATCGCGGCATTCACGGCGATCAACGCGCTGGGCGTTCGCACCGGCACCTCAACGCAAAATGCGTTCATGGTGCTCAAGATTCTGGCGATCGCGGCATTCGCCGCGATCGGTCTTTTCGTGGCACGCGCAGCTACGGCGCCGGTGCCGGTACACGCGCCGGCGGGCGGAACGCTGGCGGTGATCGGTCTCGCGATGGTGCCGGTGCTCTTCGCCTACAGCGGCTGGCAAACGTCGAGCTTTATGACGGCCGAGCTGCACCAGCCGCACAAAACGCTGCCGCGCGGCCTGATCGCCGGCGTCGCTTTGGTGGTCGCCCTGTACTTGGCCGTCAACGCCACGTGCCTGCACGTGCTCGGCATCGGCGGATTGGCGGCGACCAATACGCCGGCGTCGCAGATTGCCGGGATCGCGTTCGGCCCGATCGGTTTGCAGATAATGGCCGCCGTGATCGCGCTTTCGACGCTCGGTTTTTTGAGCAACCAAATCCTGACGTCGCCGCGCGTCTACTTTCAGATGGCGGCGGACGGCACGTTTTTCAAGCAGCTCGCTTCGGTGAACGCGCGGACCCACTCGCCGGTGCTCGCGATCTTGCTGCAAGGACTGTTCGCAATCGTCATCGCGCTCTCCGGCAGTTACGACCAGATTCTCAACTACGTTACCTGCAACGATTACATTTTCTTTGGGTTGGCGGCGATTGCGCTCATCGTCTTCCGCAATCGCGACGCGCGCGATCCGGCGGCGCCCAAACCGGCCTTTCGCATGCCGGGACATCCGGTAACGACGCTGCTCTTTCTTGCGGCCGCCTGGTACGTCGTCGGCGATACCGTCCTGAAGTCGCCGCACGACACCGGCATCGGCATCGCCATTCTCCTTTCGGGCCTGCCGGTCTATCTGCTGTTCACCCGCCGTCGCGCCGCTCGGGCCAAGTAGCGTGCGTCACACCGCGCGCATCGCACTCGTAGCGATCTTGGCGCTGTTCGAGATCACGGCGGCCGCCGTCTCGATCGCCTCCTTCCAAACGCCGATCGGTACCTACGGATTCTTGCTGAGCAAAGACGTAACGTTTGCCGAGGTCGATCCAACGTCGCTGACGGCGCGGGCCGGCGTCGTCGCCGGCGACCGGTTACTCTACGAGACGCTGCCGTTGCGCGGACGCCGCTTCGCGATCCTCAACGAGGAGGTCCCCGGCGGCGCGCCGATTGCCTTCGCTATCGTTCACGACGGTAAGAGCCGCTGGGTCACCCTGCGCGCCACCGATCTGCTCGCGATCGGCCAGACGGAATCGCTGACCTACGCGATCGCCGGGCTGGCGATGGGAATCGTGGGACTCGTGCTCGTGCTGCTGCGGCCCAGCCGAATGACCTGGGCGTTCGCCTTGATCGCTCCGGCGCTGGTGCTGCCGTTCGGCTGGCTCTTCTGGGCGCAGCAGTCGGCCGGGACCGGCGCGACGCTTTTCGACGTCTTCGTGGCGCTGGTCTACGCGACGCAGCCGGCGGCAATCATGATCTTTGCGAGCCGCTTTCCGAACGACCGGCCGACCGGAATGGCGCGCCTCGTCGACCGCCTCGCTCTGCCGGCCGGCGCCGCCATTGCGGGCCTGTATCTCTATGCCTATCTCGAGGTGCGTTATTCGCACGCCCCGCCCGTGCATCTGTTCTCGCTCTACGATCTCTCCGTCGTCATCCCGGGGCTCGCCGCGCTGATCGCTCTGGTGTCCACGTACGTCACGATTCGCGGCGCGGCCCGCAGCCGGCTCGTGCCGGTCATCGGGAGCTTCGCGCTGCTCATTCTGGCCGACGTGCTCCAGCAGCTCGTCGGCCAGCATACGACCAATAACACGGTGACTTTCACGCTCGCGCTACTCTTCTCGCTCTCGCCGGCACTCATTGCGGTAAGCGTCGCCTACGGGATCATCCGCCACCGCGTGATGGACGTGAACTTTATCATCAGCCGCACGCTGGTCTACACGATTCTGACGCTTGGAGCGGTCGCACTCTTTACCTTGATCGAGTATGTCTTCGGCCGCGTGCTGGAGCATCAGGGCGTCGCGACGATCCTGAACATCTTGGCTGCGGTCGGCTTAGGCGTTTCCTTCAATCTCTTGCACCGGCACCTCGACGAATGGATCGATCGCTTCCTCTTCAAGCAGCGGCATCTCGCCGAGCAGCGTCTGGCCGCCGTCGCGCGCGCGCTGCCGCACGCATCGACTGCCGCCGCGATCGAAGCCGCACTGGTCGACGACCCGGCAGCCACGTTGGGACTCTCGTCGGCGGCAGTCTTCCGTCACGGAAAAAGCGCCTACGAGCGAGTTCGGGCACACGCGTGGACGGACGACGAAGCGACCGAGCTCGATGCCGACGACGCGCTGGCGCTGCGACTGCGTGCCGATCTCGTCGCCGTCGATCCGAACGATCTGCGCTGGCCGCGCACCGATCTGCCGAGCGGCGATCGGCAAGTGATCTACGCCGTGCCGATCGTCGTCGGTCACCATCTTGAAGCTATTGCCCTCTACGGAGGCCACCTCACGGGTGAGGATCTAGATCCAGGCGAGCGAAGCAGTCTGCGCAGGCTCGCGGCCGCCGCGTCGGCGGGGTACGATCACATCGCCACGGTCGAGCTTCGCACGCGCTTGCGCGACGCCGAGAGCGAGAACGCGACGTTGCGCGGCGTCGAGCGCAAGCTCACCGAGCTGCTCGCGCAACGCCTGCAGCCCTAACCGAACGCGGTGAGCATGCGGAGCTTCGTGGGCCAGCCGATCGCGCCGGCGGGCGACGGGTTTATCACTCCGGCCTGCGGCAGCGAGCCTCCCGTTCCGCGCGCTTTTCGCTGGGGCGATCGAACCTTTGACGTTTCGGCGGTTCTGCGATCGTGGCGCACCACAAAAACCGATCGCGGTGACGTTTACCTCAAGCGTCACTGGTTCGAGCTGGAGACCGCGGCCGGCGAAAAGCTCGAAGTCTATTTCGACCGCGAATCGCGTCGCGGCGCGCCGCGGTGGTGGCTTTACACGCTAACGTCTTGAGAGAGTGCGTCGACAATCCGCGGCAGCACGTCGGCTGCAGATCCTCGCACCGTACACGCAATTCGGTTGCTAATCGGAGTTGGCTCCGGATTGACCTCCGCTACGAAAGCGCGAGCGTTATAATGCGTCGCGAGCGCAGCGGCCGGATAGACGACGGCGCTCGTCCCGACGACGAGAATGACGTCCGCGCGCGCCGCAGCCTCCTGCGCCTTCCGCCAAATATCGTGAGGCAGCGATTCGCCGAACCAGACGATGTCGGGGCGCCAATGCCCGCCGCATGAGTGGTCGATTTCCTCGAGCCGAAGACCGCCGGCGCCAAATTGGCGGCGAGCGGCGCAGCTGGTGCAGCGAGCTTCGCGCAGGCTGCCGTGCAGCTCGAGGACGTTGCGTGAGCCGGCGCGCCGGTGCAGCGAGTCCACGTTTTGCGTGGCCAGCGTAAAGTCGTCAAACGAGTCTTCCAGCTGGGCGATTGCGAGGTGGCCGGCGTTGGGTTGGGCTCGCTCGTGCGCCGCCCGGCGCTCGTTATACCAAGTCCAGACTAAAACGGGATCGCGCTGGAATCCCTCGGGTGACGCCAGCTCCTCAACGCGATGCGTTCGCCACAGCCCGCCGACGCCGCGAAACGTCGGCAAACCGCTCTCCGCCGAAACTCCCGATCCGGTTAGCACGAAAACGGATTTTGCGCCGCGCAGTGCGGCAATGAGATTGTCCGTCAGGGTGAGGATTTTACTTTGGCCAGGAAACTGTAGAACTGGCCTTTGATCGTTGCGGTTCCGGAAATCTCGCCGTCCGCTGCGAGCGTGCCGCGCACGGTGAATCCGCCGCCGGCCTGGAGATTGAGCGTAATCTTCCCTTCGCTGACACCGCCGCTCACCGCAATCGTACGCCCGTAGAGCGGATCGGGACGAACGGATTCCGAGACGTAACTGCCGCTGATGATTCCGTGATCGAACTTGAGCTTCATCGTCCCGGAGCGCGGTACGCCCTGGCGGCCAAACATCGGCTGATAGGCCGCGACGTAGGTTGCCTGCCAAACGCGGCCGTGCTCGACGACGACCGCGAGCGCCGGCCGGATCGTCAGCGCAAGGAGAAGGGCTCCAAGTGCAATGCCGGCGCGTCGTCTCACTTCGAGGGCCCTGCTGCCGGCTCCATCAGCTTCTGCCACTCCTCGCGGCCGATTCGCAGCCTCTCTTCGTCGAGCTGCGCCAACGGCTGCTTCACGAGGTGTTCGCGAGCGCACAAGTCTTGCGCGTCGGTCTCCACGTAGAGCAGGCCGGTAACGAATTCGCCGCGGGCCCGCGACTCATGAATGATCCTCAGGGCCGCGATGTCGTCGGTGGGATCGTAATCGACGTCGAGCTTGCGCAGGACGACATGCGACCCGTCGTCGAGCTGAACTTGCCGAACCGTACCCGGCTCGTAGTCGACCGTGACCTCGCGGCCGCCCGCGATGTAGTCGGCCGTGTGGAGAACGACGTCGTGCTCCTTGACGTAGGCATAACTCTTCGTCGAGCCTTCGTGGTCGTTGAACGTCACGCACGGGCTGATGACGTCGAGAATCGAGGTGCCGCGATGCGAAAACGCAGCCTGCAGCAACGGCACGAGCTGCTTTCCGTCACCGGAGAACGAGCGCGCGACGAACGTCGCGCCCAGCTCGATCGCCAGCCCGCAGATGTCGATCGTCGCGTACTCGTTGACCTTTCCGCCTTTTTGCTTCGAGCCGACGTCGGCGGTCGCCGAAAACTGCCCCTTGGTTAGCCCGTAGCAGCCGTTGTTCTCTACGATATACGTGCAGTCCACGTTGCGCCGGATCATATGGCAGTACTGCCCCAACCCAATGCTCGCCGTGTCGCCGTCGCCGCTGATGCCGAGAACCAGCAGCTCGCGGTTGGCAAGCTTCGCTCCGGTGGCAGCCGACGGCATGCGCCCGTGGAGACCGTTGAAGCCGTGCGCCTGCTCGACGAAATAGGCCGGCGTTTTCGAGGAACAGCCGATGCCGCTCATCTTGGCAAGCTTATGCGGCTCGACCCCATAATCGTAGAGCGCCTTGATCAGATGGTTGGTGATCGAGTTGTGCCCGCAGCCCGCGCAGAGCGTCGTGGGTAGCCCTTTGTAGACTTCGCGAGCGAGTCCGATGATGTTTACGTTTGCCGTCATAAATTTATTCCGAGCGCAGTCGACGCATCAATCCGCGACCACCGCCGGCGCGCGCTGCGCGTCGAGCAGCGGATCGATAATGGCGTGGGCATCGATCGGCACGCCGTTGTAGTGCCGAATCGACTCCAGGCGCCCGATCAGGTGCGTCGGAAGCTCCGTTCGTAGAATGCCGTACAGTTGTCCGTCGCGGTTCTGTTCGACGACATAAACGAGATCGTGGCGCTTCACGAAGGTCGCGACCTCCGGCGAAAGGGGCAGCGCTCGCACGCGCATGTAGTTGAGCTCGATTCCGGCCTCGCGCAAGAAGTCGAGCGCCTCCACGACGGCGTGATGCGTCGTGCCGTACGCGAGGATCGCGACCTTCGCGTTCTTTCGTTCCGCGACGACCGGTGCGGGAACGGAGGTCCTGGCCGTTTCGGTCTTGCGGTTGAGCCGGTCGAGGTTGCGCTGCCAAACGTCGGGGAGTTCCGAATAGCGCGCCTCCTCATCGTGACCGGTGCCCCGCGTAAAAAAGCCGGCGCCGGGATGATTGGTTCCGGGCAGCGTGCGATACGTGATTCCGTCCTTATCCACGTCGCGATAGCGGCCCCACGACTTCATCGAGCTCAAATCGTCGGCTCCCAGCACCTTTCCGCGGTCGAACGGCTTCTCCGGATAGGGAAGCGGCGGGGCGAGCCAGGCGTTCATCCCAAGATCCAGATCGCTGAGCACAAAGACCGGCGTTTGAAAGCGTTCCGCGAGGTTGAACGCCTCCATCGCAAACTCGTAGGCTTCCGTGACGGTTCCCGGCAGGAGCACGATATGTTTGGTATCGCCGTGCGAGAGCGTATATGCCGAGGACACGTCACCCTGCATCGTTCGCGTCGGCAGGCCGGTTGACGGCCCGGCGCGCTGCACGTCGAAGATCACGCCCGGAACTTCGGCAAAATAACCGTAACCCGCGTATTCGGCCATCAACGAGATGCCCGGGCCCGAGGTCGACGTCATCGCGCGCGCGCCGGCCCATCCCGCTCCGAAGACGATCCCGGCAGCGGCAAGCTCGTCTTCGGCTTGCACGACCGCGACGCTCCGTTCGCCGGTCTCTTTGTCGACGCGGTAGCGATCGCAGTATTGAATGAAGTATTCGCAGAGCGACGACGACGGCGTGATCGGGTACCACGCGGCGACCGTGCAGCCGCCCATGACGCAACCCAGCGCCGCGGCGCGATTGCCTTCCATGAACATTAGGCCGTCAGTCTTTCCGCTCATCGGCACCAAACGCCAGGGATCGTGCTTCTCGAGATGCTGCTGCGCGTACTCCAGGCCGACGCGCACCGCCGTGAGGTTGAGCTCGACGGCCGATGCCTTGCTGCGAAACTGAGTGCGCAGGCTCTCTTCAATCGTCGATAGGGGAATTTCGAGCAGCTGCGCGAGCACGCCGACGTAGATCATGTTCATGAGGTACTTGCGAAGGTCGCCCTTATCGGCGAAGTGCTCCTTCGCCAGCGCGGCAAACGGCACGGGATAGTAGATCAGGTCCTCCCGCAGCGTGTCGCCCTTCACCGGATAGCTTTCTTCGTGGACGACGGCACCGCCGGGCTTGACGCCCGCAACGTCTTGTTGCCACGTCGCCGCGTTGAGCGCGAGCAAGACGTCGAAATCGCGGGCACGGCATTGATAGCCGAGCGCGCTGACGCGCACGTCGAACCACGTCGGCAGACCCTCGATATTCGAGGGGAAAACGTTCTTCGGAGCGACTGGAATCCCGAGACGCGCGATGGCGTTGGTCAGCACGAGGTTGGAGGATTGGCTCCCGGAGCCGTTGACCGTCGCCACGCGAATCGTGAAATCGTTGACGTTACGCGCTGGCATGTTCCTCTCTTGTTATCCGCGCCGACCAGGCGGCCTTCTCAGCCGGACCGAACCAGGAGTGCGTGAGCGTCATACTCGCCGACCGCGCGCCGGCCGGCGCGACCGCCAGCCTGCCCTAGCCGCCGATGCTGCCGCTCGCGCACGTCGTCCTTCACGTGGGCTTCTGCAGCGCGATCGCGCGCCAGCCTGAGGCCACGCAGATTGCCCTGCGCGTCCGCCTCACCGATCGCATCGGGCGAACGCAGGTCGACCGCGTCTATCACTTCGACCGCGGCGACGAGGCTCAGAGCATCGTCGAATTCGACAGCGCCTTCGGGATTTGGCGGCTCGACGTCAGCGCGCCGAAGTACGGCTGCACCGCTACGGATTATCTCTTCTTCATCGCCGGCCACGATCGGAGCATTGTCGAAGCGCTTGCGCCGGGCGGATCGTCTCCAAAGGCGCCGATGTTGCTCTCCGGCGAGGCCCCCCAATCGTTCCTCTACGTGCAGCCAACCTTCGTCCTCTTCGATAAGAGCCTGGCCGTCTGCAATAAACCGATTCCGGCGCAGCTCCCGGAGCAGATCACCGTGGAGAACGACCAGGATGCGTACTACGCCTGGCTCTACCACGATCCGTCGACGGGTTGGGCGCCGCAGCAGTTGGCGTTGCGCTTACGGACCCCCACGCATCAATACCACTACGTGCGCGTTCCGGTTCCGTTCCCGCTTCCGTGGATCGCGTGGCCGGAGAGCATTCAGTTCAACGTGACGCAGGAGATGGTCGACTCACTCGCCGGCGACCCCGTCGACACGCTGCTCTGTCCGAAACTCTGGAAAACCTCGGCGGGCTAATGCTCGTTTGAGAAGCCGGTGACTTGAAAACGTACCTTGCCGTAAGGCTCCAGCATTGAAGCAGCCGTTGCGGCGGAGTCTTTCGTGAGTTGCAAGTTCACGGACGTCTGCGAGTAGACGCTTTTGGTGGGCAGAGGTCCGCGTACGTCGTGAACCACGAGCGGGACCGACGCTGCGACGTCGTAGACGAACTCTCCCGCCTCCGACAGGTACAGCTGCCTGCCGTCGAGCTGCCGAATGTCACCTTTCGATTTGACGACCACAAGTCGCCCGTCGTTCTGCGGAGTCGTGCTCAGATCCATGGAGACCGACGTTTTGAATGCGCCCTTTGAGAGGGAGACGGCAAATTTCTGCTGCCACGACGACGGACTTGCTGCCTGGGCTGCGCCAAAGAAGTTCTGCGCAAGCAGCGGAAGGAGAACGAGCGCGCTCTCGGACGGGTACGGTGGAACGTTATCACACCGAACGTCCGCGTTCGCGTAGACTTCGCACTCCGCAGCCTGTCGCGGCCGCAGCGTGTAATACCACCAATCGCTTGCCCGTACCAGGACGCCCCCGTCGGGCGCCGTGCCGAGGATGTCGACGGACATCGTGCCGTTGTAATAGCCGTTATTCGGCCGGGCGCTCGGATAGATCGCGAACGCGTACTCGAGATGGCGGACCGGGACGGCGGGCGTCGTACCGGCGAGCGCCAGCAGCACGACCACGAGCATTCCAATCTTTTTCATCACGTTTCCCTCCGCTATGCTTCAGCCTAGCACCGGCGAAGGCTCGCGATCCTTGAAACCGGCTGTGGGCGCCGGCCTTACCGACGGCGAGAATGACAAAGGCCCGGCGTTTACGCCGGGCCTCGATGCGCTGCCCTCGAGTCATCCTTCGACTGCGCTCAGGATGACGCTGGGAGGGCTACATCATGTCGTAGCCGCCCATGCCGCCGCCGGGAACGCCCGCCGGCTCTTTCTTGGGTTCGGGCTTGTCGGCGATCAGGGTTTCGGTCGTCAGGATCAGCGCCCCGATCGACGCCGCATTCTGCAACGCTGCGCGCGTCACTTTGAGCGGCTCGACGATGCCCGCGGTGAACATGTCCACGATCTCGCCGGTCATGGCGTCGAAGCCGAACGGCGCGCTCTTGGTGCGGACCGCATTCACCTGAACCGAACCTTCAAATCCCGCATTGTCGGCGATTTGACGGGCCGGCTCTTCGAGCGCCTTGCGCACGATGCTGATGCCGATCTTCTCGTCGGCCCACGTCGAAGCGTGACCGTTTGCTTTCGGCGGCTCGTAACGATCGATCGCTTTGATCGCGTGGATCAGCGAGGCGCCGCCGCCGGGGATCATGCCTTCCTGCACGGCCGCGCGGGTCGCGCTCAGCGCATCCTCGATGCGGTGCTTCTTCTCTTTGAGCTCGGTTTCGGTAGCCGCGCCGACTTGAATGACCGCGACGCCGCCCGAGAGCTTCGCAAGACGCTCTTGCAGCTTCTCGCGGTCGAAGTCCGAGTCGGTCTCCTCGATCTGCTTTTTGATCATCTCGATGCGACCCTTGATGGCATCGGGTTTGCCGTTGCCGTCGACGATCGTGGTCTCTTCCTTGGTAACCGTGACGCGCTTGGCCTGGCCGAGCTGGTCGGGCGTTACCTTGTCGAGTTTGAGTCCGAGTTCTTCGGAAATCACCGTGGCGCCGGTGAGCGTGGCGATATCCTTGAGCATCTCCTTGCGGCGGTCGCCGAAGCCCGGCGCCTTGACCGCAACGGAGGTAAACGTGCCCCGCAGCTTGTTCACGACCAGCGTCGCGAGCGCTTCACCCTCGACGTCTTCGGAAATGATGAGCAGCGGCTTCTGTACCTGAACGACCTTTTCGAGCAACGGCAGAATGTCGGCGATTGCCGAGATTTTCCGTTCCGTTACCAGAATGTAAGGGTTGTCGAGTACGGCTTCCATGCGCTCGGAGTCGGTAACCATGTACGGCGAGATGTAGCCCTTGTCGAACTGCATGCCGTCCTTGGTCTCGACTTCGGTCTTGAGCGTCCTCGACTCTTCGACCGTGATGACGCCGTCCTTGCCGACCTTCTCCATCGCATCGGCGATGAACTCGCCGATTTCCGGGTCGTTGGCCGAGATCGACGCTACTTGCGCGATCTTGTCTTTGGTGTCGACGTCTTTCTTGAACGACTCCATCTCGGCAACCGCGATCTCGACGGCCTTTTCGATGCCGTGCTTGATCAGCAGCGGGTTGCTGCCCGCGGTGACGTTGCGGAGACCTTCGCGAATGATCGCTTGCGCGAGCACGGTCGCGGTCGTCGTGCCGTCGCCGGCAATGTCGTTGGTCTTCGACGCGACTTCTTTGACGAGCTGCGCCCCCATGTTTTCGAACACGTCGGGCAGCTCGATTTCCTTGGCAATGGTCACGCCGTCGTTGGTAATCGTCGGCGAACCGAACTTCTTGTCGAGCACGACATTGCGACCCTTGGGGCCGAGCGTCACCTTCACGGCATCGGCGAGGATGTTCGCACCGCGCTCGAGCGCGCGGCGCGCGCTTTCATCGAATACGAGTTGCTTTGCAGACATTTAAAAAATTGAACTCCTTAGACGCCGGCCGGCACTTTGTCGACGATGGCGAGAATATCTTTTTCAGGAATGATGAGGTACTCGGTGCCGTCGATCTTGACTTCGCTTCCCGAGTACTTGCGGTAGAACACGCGATCGCCGACCTTGACTTGCATCTCGACCTTCGTGCCCTTATCGGTCACGCGGCCGCTCCCGACGGCACGGATCATGCCCTCTTGGGGCTTCTCCTTGGCAGTATCGGGAAGAAAGACGCCGCCGGTCGTCTTGTCGTCTTGCTCTACATGTTCGATAACGACGTTATCGAACAGGGGCTTCAGATTCACGTAAACCTCCAGCTGGTTGAATTCGCACTTAACACAAGTTAGCACTCTTAGCGCAAGAGCGCTAGCCGTGCTATCCTAGCAGAGTCCGGGGGAGAGTGCAAGCACCTTGCAAGCGGGCCTAAAGCGGGCAAGCTCTCGCCGTTTACAGCACCAGATGCAGCGGTGACCAGCAGAGCAGGTAGGCTTGTGCGATCGCGACCCCCGCGAAGAAGAGCACAACCCACGGCGGCTTCACCCAGCAGCGCCATTCCCGCACCCCTTGGGCGTAGGCCGCCAGGTAGAGCACGACTGCAGCCGTCGAGAGCACCAGAACCGCGTATCGCCCGAAGAGCAGCGCCAAGAAGGCCGCCTTACAGAAGGTGAAGGCGTAGCCTTCGAGCTCCTTACCCTGCTGGAGCTTGCTCGAGCTGTCCACGACGCACCATTCCTTTCATTGCCCGCTCTCGTACTTTTGGAAAGAGCCGTGCCGCGCAAAAGGGCATGCGCACCGGATCGTTGCCGGCACCGGCCACGTGCACGCAGCACTGTTCGAGCCGTTCGGTAATCAGCGTATCGGCATCCATGAAGTGTTTGATCGTCACGCGCTTGACGCGCTCGCCGACGAAGCGCGCCGTCGATCCCCGGCCGAAGGCCAGCTTGAGCAGGTCGGCGACACCGCCGATCCCGCAGGCGGTGCAGAGCGTCTTGAGGTGGACCGCCAGTTCGGGGCGAGAGAGCGTCATCGTCTCCGACATCACGCTGGTCAGCGCGCTGCGAACCTGTTCGAGCGTCTGCGTGAAGGCGATCTGATTGCCGAATACGCTCAAATGCTCGCGCAGCGTCTGCTCGCCTAAGATCGCCGGCAGCGAAGCGTAATGACCGTCGTTGCCGCACAAGAAATAGCCGATCGAGCAGCAGTCGGGGTGACTGCAGGGCAGAGCGATTAGATCGCGAGCGCGCACGCCGTTGGACGACTGGGCTTCGAGCCGCGCGAGCACCCCGGTCGTCGTGACGCGCGCCATGGGATCGACTACCGGAGCGCGGCCGGAGGCAAAGAGCGGCTGGAACATGACGCCGCCCACGTAGGGCGTCGCGAAGGCCGAGTCGAGGACTTCGCCGATTTGGCCGGCGTTTTGTGGAACGACCGTCATCACCAGCGTCGTAAAGACGCGCGCGGCGCTCAGCCTCGAGATAGCGCGCGCTTTGGTCTCACGCAGGTCGACTCCGCGCAACGTCTGATGCGTTGCCTCGCGCTGGCCGTCGTACTGCAGATAGACCTCGACGCGATCGCGCAGGCTCGCGATAAACTCGAGCAGGGCCTCTTCGTTGGCCAGACGGATGCCGTTGGTGTTGAGCAGGATCCGCGTGATCGGCAGCTCGGAGAGACGCTCGATCAGTTCGCGAATCTGCGGATGCACCGTCGGCTCGCCGCCCGAGAGCATGACGACGTCCAGCCGGCCGCCTTCGCGTTCGAGCGCGGTTTCGACCGCGCGCACGGCCTCCTCCAGCGGAAGGTATGCCGAGAGCTCCGGACTCGAGCTGGTGTAGCACGCCGGACAGGTCAGATTGCACTGCGTCGTGAGATCGAGCAGGTAGATGCACGAGTGCTGCAGATGCGCCGGACCCAAACCGTGCTCGTAACCCATCGGAACGGGAAAGATCTCCCTGGTATCGGGATTGATTTTTTTCGTGGGTACGCGCCACTGCTGCAAGTAGCGCCAGAGCATCGCATCCTCTTCGTAGAGCGACCAGACCTCGCCGTGACCGCGCCTGCACCACCGGCGCAAATAAACGGCCCCGCTCCGCTCGACCAGATGACCGTCGCAGATATCGGTCGGATACTCGGGATCGAAACCGGCATTCTCCGCGAAGCAGCGCGGGCAGACCGCGCGGACGCTCTTGAGGATCGTGTAGTCGTAGATGGGAAGCGTCACGCGCGGCTCATCTCCAGCCGAGAAGCATGATCGGATCGCAGAGTGCAAAGAGACCGAGCCCCGTCGCAAGCACGGTGATCGCGAAGACTCGCAGCAACGTGTTCATACGCCGTGTGGCCACGACGATCAGGCCGATCAAGAGCAACAGCGTGACGGCGATGAAGTAGATAGACGCAGCACGCGTGCCTGCGTGATTCTCCGGTCCGCCCCCAAAAAAACCCTGCATCCCGAAACCGATCATGAGGCCGAAACCCGCCAGCGGAAGACCGCAAACGATGCCGGCAAGAACCATGAGGAGCATCGCACCGAAGCTCGATCCGCCCGAGACGGGCATGCGCACTTCGCCGCAGTTCGGACAATTCGTCGCATCGCGATCCAGCGCGCTGCCACAATGCAAACACGCGTCGGAACCAGCTACGGGCACGCGGTGACGCGGCTCGGCTTCGGCGCGCGCGGATGCACGAGCGTCGCAAGCTTCCATCCGAAGAAAGCAAGGCCGGCGATACAGGCCGCCTGAGCGAACGTGATGCCGAGCGGCATCGCCGAACCTTCACGGAAGAACTCGACGATGAAACGATCGACGCAAAAGAGCGCGCCGCCGAGATAGAAGAGGCCGTTCTCCGGCAAGAAGCGCATGCGCTCGATCGCCAGCAACGCCAGGAAGCAGACTGCGGCCGCAAGGCTCAGGTAGAGCTGCGCCGGGTGGCGCAAAGCGCCGTGATCGTGCACCGCCCACGCAACGCCGGCCGCCTTTCCGTAACAGCAGCCGCCGACGAAACAGGCGATACGCCCGACCGCCTCGCCCGCCGGAATGGCGAGCGCGAAAAGATCGCCGGTAGGCCGCGTTATGCCCAGTCTTCGCTTCATCCAGATGACGGCGAGCCAACCGCCTACGATACCGCCTTCAATCGTTTTGCCGGGAAGGCCGGTGGCGAGCAACTGGACGAGATTTGCCCCGGCTAACCCGCCGAGTAAGCCGGCGGCCATGACGCGAGCGACGCCGTCCGTTGCCATCCCGCGCCGCTTTGCCATTCGCCAAAAGACGAAGGCCGCCAGCGCATACGCGACCCCGTAAATCGGTGCCGCAAGCAACCAGCGGACGCGCGGATCGAACCCATCCATCGGCGCTCACGTTCTGCCAGGTTCGTTTGGCGCCTTCGCGGGGAAGACGCTCGGGCTAGGGAGAAGGGCTTGCAGGCTCGCGGTGCTTCTTACCGCTAGCGAAAGGCTAACCATGAGCGACGAAAAGAAAATCCAAGAACTCGACGGCGTCGCCGGCGGAATGGGCACGCACCCGATGCCACCACTCGGCGGCGGCGGGACCCATCCTTCTCCGAACCCGCCCCTCGAACCGACGCCACCGACCCATCCCAGCGGGCCACGGAGGGATCCCCCGTAGCTCGATTCCGAGCGATACAATCAGCCCTCCCGGGAACCCGGGAGGGCCTTCTCTTTTTCAGGAATTGAACCGCTAGGCATGATGGGAAGATTACGCATCTCGCTGCGCGCTTTGCGCCACAACGCCGGCGTCCTCTGCCGGCTCGTGGGACCGCAACGCGCGGCCTTCGTCGTCAAGGGCAACGCATACGGGCACGGTTTGGTAGAGACCGGCCGGGCGATCGAGCCGCTTGCGACGCGCCTCTGCGTTTACAGCGTTGAAGAAGCCCTGGAACTGCGCGCGGGCGGAATCGCCGCGCCGATTCTGGTGCTGGGGCCGGTGGCGCCGCAGGCGCTGGGCGACGCGATGGCGGCGAACCTAGAGCTGGCGGTTTGGAGCGTCGGAGAGTTTACCCGCCGGCTGGCCGCCGCGGCGGACAGCCGCCGGACCCGCGCCTTCGTGCACGTAAAGGTGAACACCGACCTCAACCGGCTTGGAGTCGAGCCGCGCGAACTCAGCGATGCCATCGAGCGACTCGGCGGCATTTCGGAGATCGAGTTGGGCGGCATCTTCTCGCATCTTGCCGCCGCGGAGGAGATCGATTCGCCCTACACGATGCACCAGCTATCAGCCTTCGAACGAGCGCTCCTTGAAGTCAAACCGCTGCTGGACCGCAGCGGGCTCGCGCCGATTCGACATATTGCCGCTTCGGCGGCCGCCATGCTGTGGCCGCAAACGCACTTGGACATGGCCCGCTTCGGCATCGCCCTCTACGGCTTGATGCCGTCGCGGCAAACGAGTGCTGCGCGCCAGGATCGGCCGCTCGACCTGCGTCCCGCGCTTTCGTACGTCTCCGAACTCATCGTCGTTCGCGCGGTAGCGCCCGGTGCTTCAGTCGGTTACGGCGGAAGCTTTCACGCTCCGCGCGAAATGCGCATCGGCGTCGTTCCGGCGGGCTATGCCGACGGCGTGCCGCGCGCGTTGTCGAATCGCGGCGCGTTCGTCGTTGACGGCGCGCTCTGTCCGATCGTCGGCCGAGTCGCGATGAACATGACGCAGATCGATCTGTCGAATGCGCCGGGTGCGCGCGTCGGATCGGCGGTAACGCTCATCGGGCGTGACGGCGAGAGCGCCGTAAGCGCCGACGACTGGGCGGCATGGTCCGATACGATCAACTATGAGATCGTCACGCGCCTCCCAAGCAACCTCCCCCGCGAATATACCGAATAGAACAACACCATAAGAGAAGCACCGATTTAGTTCAGATCGAGGAGGCGAGGGGTGAAGTTTACTGGTAAATGAACCCCGAGCCGACGAAGAGCTGGGCTAAATCGGGGCTTCCCTAGGCGACTGCGGCGATCGCCTCTTCGAGCGCCAGCGTGCCCCTGTACAGCGCACTGCCCACGATGCACGAGTCGACGCTCTCCGGCATCGATGCTTTCAGTTCACGCAAGTCGTCGATATTGCGCGCACCCCCGCTCGCCGTAACCTTCACCGCGGCGGCGTTGGCAACCGCGCACAGTGCATCGATGTCGTAGCCCTCGCCCATGCCGTCGCGACGGATTTCGGTAAAGATGATTCGCGAGACGCCCCACTGCGCGACGCGGCGCACCAGCGCGTCGCGATCGACCGGCGTTCGCTCCTGCCAGCCGTGCGTGGCAACTTGCGTGCCGCGAGCGTCGATGCCGGCGATGACTTTACCCGGAAAGCGGTTGATGATATGACGCGCGAGCCGTTCGTCTTCGACCATCAGCGTCCCGAGAATAATTTCGCAAGCGCCCGCCGCAAAGGCGCGTTCCGCATGCGTAACCGTGCGCAATCCGCCGCCGGTCTGCACGGGCACTTCCACCGCATTACAGATGCGCTCCACCGCGGCTAAGTTCTCGCCGGAACCAAAGGCGCCGTCGAGGTCGATCACGTGCAGCCGGCGCGCCCCCTGCGCGACGAACGCGGTCGCGCGTTCCACGGGGTCGCCGTCGTACTCGGTCTCGGTCGTGGGATCGCCCTGCTTCATTCGAACGCACTTGCCGTTGCGCAAGTCGATCGCCGGCACGACCAGCACGCGGCGTTAGCCCCGTGCGCCGTTTGCGGCCCGGTTTTCGATCGGCACGTACGGTCCCGCGACCGGACCATCGTACGTCGCTTGCGGCCGTATGAGACGGTTGTCGGCGAGCTGCTCGAGAATGTGGCCGGTCCAACCGGCGATGCGTCCGCATGCGAAAAGGCAGGTAAACTCGTCGCCCGGGATTCCGAGATCGGCCAGCACCGGTGCCGTATAGAAATCCACATTCGCGTAGATCGTGTTGCCCGGTTTTTTCTCTTGTAAGACTTTGCGGCTGGCCTCTTCGACGGCATGCGCCGTCTCGTACAGGCGGTCGCGGCCGGCGTATGCGGAAAGCTCCTTCGCCATCGCCTCGAGATGTTTCGCGCGCGGATCCCTCACCTTGTACTCGCGATGTCCCATGCCCATAATGCGTTGCCCACGAGCGAGAATATCTCGAACGAAGGGCTCGGCGTTCTCCGGCGTCTTCACGTCGTTGAGCGTACGGAAGGCAGCCGTGGCGGCCCCGCCGTGCAGATCGCCTTGCAGCGTCGCAAGCGCCGCGGTTACGGAGCCGTACATGTCGGCGCGCGTCGACGCCGCGACTCGCGCCGCAAACGTCGAGGCGTTAAACGAATGGTCCGCCAATAGAACGAAATAGGTATCGAGCGCGTCCTCCTCGATCGCGTGGGGCGCCTTGCCCGTCCGCATGTAGAGAAAGTTCCCGGCCTGCGAGAGATCGGAGCGCGGTGCGATGGGATCGAGGCCGCGGCGAATCCGGTCCCAGGCAGCGACGATCGTCGGCATCTTCGCGATCAGCTCGATCGCAGTGTGCACGTCGGAGAGATGTTCGCCCTGAGCGTTCACCGGTGAAAAGAGTCCGAGACCGCTGACGATTGTGCGCAGGATCTCCATCGGCCACGCCGTCTTCGGAACGTTTTGCATCGCAGTGACCAGCGGCTCGGGAAGCGCGCGGCCGGACCCCAGCTCGCGTTTCAACTCGTCGAGCTGGTGACGGTTAGGAAGCTGGCCGTAGAGCAGAAGGTGGACGATCTCTTCGAATGTGGCATTGGGCGCGAGATCGTCGATATCGTAGCCGCGGTACGTTAGGCGGCCGATTGCACCTTCGACATTACTAAGCTCGGTAGACCCGACGACGACGCCTTCGAGACCCCGATCGACAACGGTTGGCAAGGAATCCTCCAGAGAGCGGTAAGCTATACAACGTCTTTCGACGGTTGCAAAGTTTCGACTTTCCCAGAAAGGCGCCTCGTCTCACAAGGCATCGGTGCCCTGGCTGGTTGAAAAGCGTTGCCATGGACGCACTCGACCTCACGAAGCGGCCGCCTCGCAGTCCCCGCGAACTCTTGCCCGGCCTGGATCTCCTGATGGCGGCCAGGACGGTCGACAAGATAAGAGCGACGCTGCCGGGCGGCAACCTCGGCGAGTATCAAATCACCGGTTTCAGTTCCAGTCTTCTCAACAGGCTTGGAATCGTGGAAGGGCTGCTGCGCGAAGCGATTGCAAAGGCGCCCTCAGACCGAGAGGTCGCCGATTGGATTGCACGGCATAGCGATCCGGCGCGCTACGCTGAGGTAAATGCGTCGCTCGAAGGGCGGACGATCGGCGAACGCTTGGACGACCCCGAGTTCGTACGGCGCTATCCGGTGGCCCGCCGGCTGCCTCCGGAATCGTCGCGGCTCGATCTCCTGATCGCCGACGATAACGAGGCCTTTCCTTAAAGAACCAATCCTCGCTCGCCGCAACAGAGCCGAAAAGCACGGGATCATAAAGGGTTCGCGAGCCCGCGCGGGCAAGCTCGGAAGTCCCTTTCCGATCTACTTGCCAAGGAGACTTATCGCATGCGTTTGTTTGCTTCGGCGCTCCGCACGACCGTCGCCATCGCCCTCCTCGCAGGTTGTGCCGGCAATGCTGGTATATCGAACGTCCCGGTTCCGGGTTACGAAGGCGTGACGCGGGTTGCGCACCCCATAAGCGTCTGGGACGACCAAGCACCTCCGCTCGCCGTGCAGGTTCTGCACGAGCTGGTTCGCCCGACGAAGACCGAACCGACGAGCGGCACGTACATCTCGGAGTTTGACTCCGGCGACCTCTACGGCTACGCGGCTAACAACAAGGCGAACAAAGGCCCCATCTGTACGGTAAGCAACGTCACCGACGTCAACGACGTCGCAGTCGATGCCAAGGGCAACCTGATGATCCCCGACGGCGGGGCGGGTTACCTTTTGGTCAACAAAGGCCCAAACATGTGCGGAAAGTCCCTGGCCGAGATCGCCGACAGTTACGGCCAGCCTTCGGATGCGTCGAGCCCCAACGCGGCGACCGGAAAGATTGCCCTCGCCAACCTGGCCGATACGGGAAGCGCCCCGGGCAGTCTCTCGATTTGCACCGCAAAGGGCGGCTGCACGGTTAATCTCACGAATGGGTCGATCTATCACGCAGGCGGCGTTGCAATGTCGAATAGCGGCGACTGCTGGTTGAATGCCAAGACGAGCGCCAGCGGCGGCGATGCGCTGATTTACTTCAAGGGCTGCAAAGGCGGCGGGACCGTAGCAAAAGGCACCAAGAGCACCTATTACGGCGGCATAGACATCGACAACAAAGGCAACCTCGTCATCATCGACGACATGGCGGAGGTCGCTTACGTTTACAGCGGGTGCAATCCGACCTGCAAACTCTTGGGCGGGCCGTTCACGCTCAAAGGCGAGACTTTCTTCGGCAAGCTCAACTCGACCAACACCGAATTCACCGCCGTCGCTCGGACCGACGGAAAAGTCGACGTGTACTCGTACAGCACCAAGGCGATCAAGTATGAATACAGCTTCGACAAGGGGCTCTCGGCGAGCGAACTCCCCGACGGAGTCGCCGTGAATCCGCGTTCGAAGCAATAAAGCCGGACCAAAGGTCCTTTTCCGACCTACTTTTCAAGGAGATTCATCCTATGCGTTTGTTCACTTCGGCACTCTGCTCGGTGGTCGCCATCGGCCTCATCAGCGGTTGCGCCGGCAATATGTCGCCCTCGAGTTCCGCGCTGCCCGGCGCCGGCCAGCAGTTCCGAACCGGCTTTACTCCCGTTAACGTCATGGGCGTGCCGACGCGCGCCGAGCAGGTTCTGCATTCGATTCTGCAGCCGGACGTAATGCGGAACGCCTCGAGCGGCCTCTACGTCTCCGAGTTTGACGCCTCGGACGTCTACGGCTACCCGGCCGCCAATAAGGGTAATAAAGGCCCGACGTGCATGGTGCCCAACGTTTCGTACGTCAACGGCATAGGCGTCGACGGCGCCGGCAATCTCATGGCGCCCGACGGCGGCGCGAGCTATCTCTTGCTCTACAAAGGCCCCGGGATGTGCGGAAAATCGTTTGGCGAAATCGCCGACACGTACGGACAGCCCTCGGACGCCGCGAGCACGAACGCGGCAACCGGAAAGATCGCGCTGGCCAACATCTTCGATACCGGCAAGACTCCCGGCAGCCTTTCGATCTGCACCAATAAGGGCGGCTGCACGACAAACCTGACGAACAGCAAGATCTACGAGGCCGGCGGCGTCGCGATGTCGACCAAGGGCGACTGCTGGCTCTCCGCGTCCGGCGTAGAAAGCGGCGGCACCTCACCCAGCTTGATGTACTTCAAAGGTTGCGCCGGCAAAGGCGCGGCCGCCACCGGCTTCAAGAACACCGGGTACGGCAATTTGGACATCGACAGCAAGGGTAACATCGTCTCGACCGACTCCGTCGCAGAGACCATTTACGTTTACAGCGGCTGCGCAACCGCATGCAAGGTTGTCAGCGGACCCTTCAAAATGCACGGCCAGAGCTTCTTCGGTAAGCTGAACTCGACGAGCACGGCGTATGCAATGGCCGACATCGCGAACGGCGCGGTCGACGTCTACACGTACTCCCCGACGAAAATCAAGTACTCCTACAGCTTCACCAAGGGGTTGGCGGCGAGCTTGGTCCCGATCGGCACCGCCTATAACCCTCGCTCGAAAGAATAAAACCTCGGTTCGAACGCTCGAAGGGCCCGCTCCGGCGGGCCCTTTTTTTACGGAACCTTGAGGCTTACGCGACGGCGTCGCGAATTTGTGCGCGCGCCAGCGCGTAGTTGACCAGTCGTTCGATTAAGGCGTCGAAGGCAATCCCGACTGCGGCGCAGGCGTCGGGAAGCAGGCTCGCCTGGGTCAAACCGGGGAGCGAGTTGATCTCCAACAGATAGGGCCGGTTGTCCGACCGAATGATGAAATCGCTGCGGGAGTAATCCCGCAAACCCAGCAGCCGGTGCGCCGAGAGGCCCAGCATTTGTAAGCGCGCCGCCAAATCTTCGTCAATCTTCGCAGGAACGACGTGCGTGCTGCCGCCGGGCGCGTACTTTGCGTCGTAACTGTAAAAGCCGTCGCGGTTGGCAACGATCTCGACGATCGGGAGCGCCTCCTCTCCCAAAACGGCGCACGTGAACTCGCGCCCCTCCACGTACTCTTCGGCCAGTATCTGCGCGTACGACTTCGAAGCCTCGAGCATGGCGTTGGTCCACTCTTCGTGCGTCCGCACGATCGTGACCCCGTTGGACGAGCCTTCGTAGCGCGGCTTGATCACCAGCGGCAGATCGAGCGATCCCGGCAAGAGCGGCAGCGTTCCGCCGGCCAGATCGAACAAATCCCAAACTGGAGTCGGCAGGCCTTCGGCCGCGAGCAACTTTTTAGTGAGGTGTTTGTCCATCGAAAGCGCGGCCGCTTCCAAACCGCTGCCGGTGTACGGAATCGACAGATACTCGAGCAGCGCCTGAACGTGCCCGTCCTCACCGCCGGGGCCGTGCAGCGCGATAAAGACGGCATCCGGTTTGTATTGGTTCAGCGCCTCGATGAAGCGCTCGTCGTAGTCGAGCGACCGCGCCTCGTAGCCCAGCCTCTGCAACGCCCGCAGGACTTCGGCGCCGGACCGGATCGAAATCTCGCGTTCACCGCTGCTGCCGCCCATTACCACGGCAATCCTGGCCCTGAACCCACCGTTACGTTGCATCGATAAAGACTCCAACCAGATGCACTTCCAATTGCAGCTCGATGCCGCAGCGATCGAGCACCGCACCTCGGATTCGTGCGAGCAGCGTGGCGACGTCGCGTGCCGTCGCGCCGCCAACGTTGTTGATAAAGTTTGCGTGCAGCGACGAGACTTCCGCGCCGCCCTCCCGCCATCCCTTAGCGCCGACCGATTCGATCAGTACGGCGGCCTTTCCACCGTCGGGGTTGCGAAAGCACGAGCCGGCGTTGGGAAGCGCAATTGGTTGAGTCGCCTTGCGCCGCACGAGGCGCGACTGCATCTCTTCGCGCACGTCGCGCGAGTCGGCGCGAGGAAACACGAGCGTCACCGAGGAGACGACGACGTCGCGCTCCAGCGTCGAATGGCGATACAAATAGCGTACGCTCACGCTGTGCGGCTCCGGCCTGCTGGGCGACACAACCCAAACGAAACGAACGAAATCGCCGATTTCACGATCGGTTCCGGCATTCATCCGCAGCGACCCGCCGATTGTTCCAGGGATGCCGGCCAGCGAGCCGATGCCGCCGGCGCCGGCCGAGGCCGCCTTTGCGGTGACCAGGGCCATGCTGGCCGATCCGCCGGCTTCGACGACGACGCCGCCATCTTCCGGATGCACCTCGACCGCCGCGAAATCGCCGGCCAGGCGGATGACGATGCCCCGCACTCCGCCATCGCCGATCAGCACGTTGCTTCCGCCGCCGACGACCCACCACGGCAGCTTGCGACGCAAGCACAGGCGCATCAACTCCGCGAGCTCCGCCTGGGTTGAGGCCGTTACGAAAGCGTCGGCCGGGCCGCCGATCTTCCACGAGGTATAGGGCGCGAGCGGCTCGTCGAATCGCGCCGCGTCGCCGAAGATCGCGCGCAACGCTTCCCGGTCCGCTGCCTCGACGAGGCTGTGCACCGCTTGCCGCGTGGTGAGGCTCATCCGCGCGCCGCTGCCGCGAGGCGCCCCGCTACATCGGTGATGTTTCCGGCTCCGAGCATCAGCACCAAGGCGCCGGCCGGGACCTCCGCAAGGATGCGCCCCTCGAGCTCCTCGACGCGCGCTACGTAGCTCACGCGCGTCCCGTTGGTCGCCAGCGAATCGCCGATGGAGCGCTCGCTCACGCCGGGAATCGCCGGTTCCGACGCCGCGTAGATCGGCGTTAGGTAGACGCTATCGGCGCCGCGCAGCGAGTCGGCAAACTCCGCCGCCAGAAACGCCGTTCGGGTATAGCGATGCGGTTGAAAGGCCACGACCAGCGTACCGCGATGGTAGTGGCGCGCCGCCGCAATCGTGGCGCGAACGGCGGTTGGGTGATGCGCGTAGTCGTCGACGATCGTCACCCGATCGTTGGAGAGCAAGATATCGAAACGGCGGCGCACGCCCCGAAAAGCCTTCAGCGACGCAGCGATTTCGGCAAACGGCAACTCGAACGCGTATCCCACCGCAACCGCGGCAAGAGCGTTCTGAACGTTCATCGCGCCGGGCACGCGCAGCTCGACGCTACCGAGCGTGACGTCGCCGTCGAGCACGTCGAAGGTCGAGCCGAAATCCTCAAAGCGCACGTTGGCCGCTCGAATGCGCGCGCTCGCGGCCAAGCCGCACGTTATGACCCTAGCGCGAAGCTCGTGCCCGGTTAGCGAAGCCGCAAGCGCGTTGTCGACGCCGACGATCGCGAGGCCGTCGTGGGGCAACTTCGCAAGAAACTCGCCGAAGGCTCGCACCAGGCCGGGGAGCTCGTCGTCGCTGGTCAGGTGGTCGTTTTCGACGTTGGTAACGATTGCGATATTCGGTTCCAGCAGGGCAAAAGAGCCGTCCGATTCATCGGCCTCCGTTACGAACCAGGGCGACGTTCCGTCGTAGGCGTTGGATTCCAGCGAGACGTCGATGCCGCCCAGCGACAGGCCGGCGTCGATGCCGCCACCCCGCAGGACGGCATGCGTCATTGCGGTCGTCGTCGTCTTTCCGTGCGTCCCGCAGACTGCGATGCCGCGCCGTCCCCAGAGCAGACGTGCGAGCATCTCGCCGCGATGTAATACCGGCGTTCCGGCGCGCACGGCCGCAACGTACTCGGGATTCCCACGATCGATCGCCGAACTGACGACCACGACGTCGGCCCCGCGAACGTTGCCCGCTGCATGACCGATCGTTATCCGCACCCCTTCTGCGCGGAGTTGCTCGATCAGCGGCGTGACGGCAACGTCCGAACCGGTAACTCCGACGTTGCGCGCTCGCAGAATGCGAGCGATCGCGCTCATGCCGATGCCGCCGACGCCGACGAAATGATACGTCACCCTAGTCCCTTCCTCAAACTAAGATGCCGATCCGCGCAAGGATCTGAGCCAACGGATCGTTTCCAGCAAGCTGACGAGCGTTGTATGCCAGTGAAACCAAGCGCTCCGGTGCCGTCGCAGCCGCCAGCACGGCGGGCAACGCTCCGGATGCAAGCTGCTGATCGGTCAGCACGAGCGCGGCCCCCGCGGCTTCGAAGCGCGCCGCATTGGCCCGCTGGTGCGCCTCGGTCGCGAATGGATACGGCACCAAGACGGCCGGCTTGGCGAGCGCCGCCAGCTCTCCAAGCGTCGAGGCTCCGGCTCGCGCGAGAACCAAGTCCGCGACGGCATATGCGTCGTCCATCTCATCGAGATAGGGCCGAGCGACGAAGGATGTCGTCGCTCCCGCGTCTTTTGCCGCGCGCACGGCGGCGGCCACCTTGTCGGACTCGGCCCTGCCGGTAAGCGCAAGCACTTGCCAGCCGGGCGGGAGTGCGTCGCCTTGCAGCGCTCGAACCAGCGCGTCGTTTATCGCGCGCGCACCCTGGCTGCCGCCGATCGCGAGAAGCACTCGCTTAGCGGGGTCGAGCCCCAAACGAAACGCGGCCGCTTCGCGAGACGGCAGGTTTCGCAGGGAAGAGCGCACGGGAACGCCGGTCGGCCGGCATTTAGCGCGCAAGCGTTGCCCGAAACCACCGCACTCACCCCAAATCTCGTCAACTATCGGCGCTAGTAGCCGCGTCGTTACGCCCGGCGCGAGATTGGGTTCGAGCAAGACGATAGGTGCGTGGGAGAGCCCGACGAGCCGCCTGATGCGCGCGGCGAGCGCGACCGGAAAGCAAACATAGCCGCCGGTGGCGACGACGAGATCCGGACGCGCCGCCGCTAAGAGCGCGAGGCTTTGGAACGTTCCCTTGACGTTACGCGCAACGGCGCGAAAAAGATCGAACGATAGACGCCGGGGCAGGGCGTGAGCCGAGACCGTGAGCAGCGGATAACCGGCTTTCGGCACGATCGTCGTTTCAAGCCGGTCGGCGCTCCCGATGAAGGCGATCGTCGCGCGAGGGCGCAACGCGTCGGCAATCGCGATTGCCGGGTAGAGATGGCCTCCCGTACCGCCACCGGCGAAAACGACAGTCACAGGGCCGCGTAGACTCTGCGATGGCGACCCACATTGGCAATCAGTGCAGCGGCGATAAGGTTGACGACCAGCGAGCTTCCTCCGAACGAGATGAACGGCAAGGGAACGCCGGTAACCGGCCACGACGACGAAACGACGCCGATGTTGACGAAGGCCTGAATCGTGATCATCGCGCCGCATCCGATCGCGAGAAAGAACCCAAACCGGTCGGGCGCGGCCAAGGCGATCCTGATGGCACGGTACGCCAGAGTTACGAAGAGCGCTACGACGGCCAGCGTGCCGATGAGGCCAAGCTCTTCGCCGAGCACCGAGAAGATGAAGTCGGTGTACTGTTCGGGCAAATAGAAGAACTTCGCGCGCGAGGCGCCCAGCCCGACGCCAAAGATTCCCCCGCTGCCCAGCGCCAGCAACGATTGGACGATGTGAAAGCCGGTGTTGAGCGGATCCTTCCAAGGATCGACGAAGGCAAAGACGCGCGCGCGCCGGTATGGGCTGGCTAACACCGTCAGCACTGCGAACGGAACCGTCGTCAGTGCGATCGCAGCCAGATGAACCAGTCGCGCGCCGGCCGCAAAAAAGAGCGCGAAGGCCGTAAAGAAGAGCAGGCTTGCGGTGCCCATATCCGGTTCTTTGAGCACCATCACCGCCATGATCGCCACCGGAACGCAAAGCGGAAAGAGTCCGCGCCCAAGCGAGGTGATTCGTTCCCCGCGCGACGACAAGACCGCCGAAAGATAGACGACCAGGGCCAGTTTGGAAAACTCCGACGGTTCGAAACTGAAGCTCGAAGTGCCGATCCACCGTCGCCCGCCATTGACACCGAGCCCGACGTGCGGCACGAAGACCAGTGCCAGGGCAACGATCGCACCGGCCAAGAAATACGGCGCCGCACGGCGCAGACGCTGGTACTCGATTCGGTAGCACAGGTACGCGCCGCCGAGCCCGACCGTAAGCCAAATCAATTGGCGCTTCAGGTAGTAGGCGACGTCACCATGCTCGGCGTACGCCGTGGCGCTCGATGCCGAGAAAACCATGACCAGCCCGATGGCAACCAGCGCGGCGACTGCAGTAAACAGCCACACGTCGAGCGGCGCCGCCACGTAGGAACGCAAGGCGGTTTTACGTTCCGCGTCGCGATTGGCTCGGAGCGCGGCGGCGTTATGCACCAGCGGGCTCCCGTTGCGACGTGACCGCCGCGCTGAACTGCTCGCCGCGATCCTCCGCCGAAGCAAACATGTCGAACGACGCGCACCCAGGCGAGAGCAACACGACGTCGCCGGGCGCCGCGAGTTCGCGCGCTCGCCGCACGGCCTCTTCCATGGAGAAGGCCTCGACGACGGCGACCTTCCCGGCCACACGCCGAATTTCACCGGCCGATTCGCCGATTGCGACGAGGGCTTTGACGTGCCGCGCAATCGCCGCTCCGAGTTCGCCGAAGCCAATGCCTTTCGAGCGGCCGCCCGCGATGAGAACGATCGGCCGGTCGTAGCTGCGCAGTGCCGCAACCACCGAGGTGGGAATCGTCGATTTCGAGTCGTCAACGTAGAGCACGCCGTCTATTTCGGCGACCCTTTCGAGACGGTGCGGCATCGGCGCGAACGACCGAATCGCGCCTCTCAGCGAGACCGGATCGCAGCCGACGGCCAGCGCCGCGAGCAGCGCCGCCATGACGTTCTCCACGTTGTGCTCGCCCTGCAATGGGATTTCGCTGCACGGCAAGAGCGGGATCGGACGCGGATCGCCGGTGACCGGCGCGTAGGTGATGACGCCGTCGCGCAAGTACATCGTGGCGCGTTGCGTTCCGTTGCGCGTGAACCACAGCTGGCGTGCTTGGACGCGGGCGTTGCCGTGGCGCCACGCAAGGGCTTCGATTCGCGGATCGTCCAGGTTGCCGACGAACCAATCGCTCATCGACTGATTGGCGCAGATGCGATACTTCGCTTCGGCATACTCGTCCATCGACGGGTACCGGTCGAGATGGTCCGGCGCGATATTGAGTAAAACGGCGACGCGCGGTTTGAATGCGCGAATCGTTTCGAGCTGAAACGACGAGACCTCGGCGACGACCCAATCGCCGGACGTCGCCCCGGCTACCTCCTTGATGAGCGGATTTCCGATGTTCCCGCCGACCCTAGCCTGCAGACCGCAACCGCGAAGCAGATGTCCGATCAGCGCCGTCGTGGTCGATTTTCCTTTGGTCCCGGTGACGGCAACGATCGGCGCCTTGCAGAGCCGATAGGCCAGCTCGATCTCCCCCATGACCGGCACGTTCGCCCGATGGACGGCACGGACGACCGGGGATATCGGTGGAACGCCGGGCGAGAGCACCGCCCAGGCGATCGTTTGAAGGATGCCGTCGAGCGCGGCCGGCTCGACGAAACGCGCTCCGAACGACTCCGCCACCGCGATCGCTTCGCTCAACTCTAGCGCAGGCTTTTCGTCCGTCGCGTAAAGACGGACGTTGTGGTGAGCGAGAACTTCCAAGCTCGCTAATCCGCTACGGCCCAAGCCTATGACGAGTATCGCGTCGCCGGCGTGAAGTTCAAGCGTATCGGTCATCGCACGATGGTCCATCCTAACAGCGAAGCGACGAACGATGCAAGCCAGAAGCGGGCCGTGACCTTGGTTTCCGGCCATCCGCCCAACTCAAAATGGTGATGAAGCGGGCTCATGCGCAGGATGCGTTTGCCTCGCGTCGCTTTGAAATAGGATACTTGAAGGATCACCGAGAGCGCCTCGGCGACGAAGACGCCGCCCACAACGACGAGCAGCAGCATCTCGCCGCTGAGAATCGCCACGCCGGCGAGAAGCGCACCGAGCGCCAGCGAGCCGGTATCGCCCATGAAGAGCTTCGCCGGGTGGCGATTGAAGATCAAGAACCCGGCGCAAGCGCCGACGCCGGCCGCCGCGGCTATTGCCGCCGCCGGCACGTTGGACTGCGCGGCGATAAGGCCGAAAACGATCAGCGGTGGAATGATCGTTCCCGTGGCGAGGCCGTCGAGGCCGTCGGTGAGGTTGACCGCGTGAATCGTGCCGGTAATCGCGAGAATTCCCAGCAGCAGCCAAAGCCAATGCGGCGCGATCAGCCAGAACGTTCCGGCATGAAAGAGTGCGTCGGCGGGAAACGAGGTCGCGTGGACGTCGATCGCACGCAGGAAGATCACCGCCACCAGCGCCGTCGCGAGAAACTTCGTGCGCGCGCGCAGGCCGCGCTTGGAGCCGCCGCGGACCGTGATGATGTCGTCGACCGCGCCGATCAAGGCGCAGCACACGATCAGAGCGACCAGCTCCGCCAAGAGCGGCGCGCGGCCGGCCACGAGCGCGGCGAGCAAGGCGACGACAAAAACGAGGCCGCCCATCGTCGGCGTCCCCGTCTTGATGCGATGCGCTTGCGGGGCGTCCTCGTACGCGTGCTGCCGAACGCCGAGGCGCCCGGCAAGCAAAAGCAGCGCCAGACCGGCCGGAACGGCGATCGCGAAGCCAAAGAGCACCCAAAGCGCGAGCGTCGCGGCGTTCACTCGGCGGACCGCCTCCCACTGCTAAGGAGAGGATTGTCGCCGGAGCCGCGCCATTTGAGCACGACGACCGGGGTCTGTTCGTCGCTGTTGCCGTGCGGATTGTCGAGCAGCGCACCCTCGACGCAGGCTGCGCAGACGTTGTCGGAGGCGCCGAGAATCTTCGCCTTCTCCAAGTCGTTCGCATCGACGATGGCGCAGTCGATACCGCTGCGCCGTTCGAACTCGCGCGCGAATGCATCGGGATCGCGCGGAGCAAAGACGATGGCGCGTTCGTAGGGCGGCATCGTGCCGGTGTAGCCGTCGAAGGCCGCAACTGCCGCACCCATCAACTCGTAAAAGACGCCGCGCCGGCCGACGAGCCGGCCCAGCAGGTGGAGCACCGTAGCATAAATCGCTCTGGGATAGCCGACTCGATCGATGACCAGCTGCATCGACTCCGGCTGGCTGATCGTCGCCATCGGTCCCGCATTACGGCAGAGGACGTACGCCAGTTTCGACGGCCGCACGCGCTCGGCAACGACGAACTCGCCTTGTGCGATCGCAAGCGCCGTCTCCGAAACCGCGACGACGTCGCCGGGTCTCGCGATGCCCGATACCGCTTCGGCAACCAGCGCGATGAGATCGTCGCCGGGTCGCACCAAGCGCGTTCGCACCGGAATGGCCCTCAATCCCTCGGGCGTCTCCCGGCGCATTACCGCCAGGGTCGATACGGTGCGGCTCACGCGAACAGCTCCTCGACGATCTCCTCCAACTTGTACTTGCGCGAGCCTTTCAAGAGAATCACGTCGTCGCCCGTCGCGTGTTGGCGAAGCCAGGCCGCGGCATGCGAGTTGTCCCTAACCGGCACGATCTGCGATGCATCCAGACCGCCGCGCCGCGCGCCGCTTGCAAGCGCCGCGGCGAAATCTCCGCTGACCAGCAGCACGTCGACCGTGCTCGCAGCGTGCGCGCCGACACGCTCGTGCAGGCTCTGCGATTCGTCGCCGAGTTCCGCCATGCTCGCGAGCACGGCGATGCGACGCGAGGCGGTTTCGCCGGCGAAAGCGTCGAGTGCCGCAATCATTCCGCTCGCATTTGCGTTATACGCGTCGTAAATGACGCGCGGGCCGCCCTCGATGGCGATGCGGTCGTACCGGCCCTGCGGCAGATGGAGCGCGGGAATTTCGGGAATCAGGCGCTCGAGGGGGACGCCGAGCTGGAGCGCGCCGGCGATTGCCGCCGCCAGGTTGGCGCGATTGTGCAGGCCGGGCACCTGAGCCCGGATCTCATGCTCGCAATCGTTGCCCCCGTCGCGCGCGAACAGGCAGCGCTCGCCGACCAGCGCAACGAGGGGATCAAATAACGAACTCAGCTCCGGCGCCGGCTCTCTCGCCACCGCCGCGAACCACCGGGGCTGCTGCGTCAGCGTAGTAGCGCGGGCTATCGAAACCTCGTCGCCCGCATTGAGAACCGCAATCGCGCCTCGTGAGAAGAGGGCCCACTTCGTCTCGGCCAACCGCTCGCGCGATCCCATGATCTCGACGTGCGCTTCACCGATGTTGGTCAAAACTCCGACGTGCGGTCGGGCGATATCGACTAAGATCGCAACGTCGCCATAACGCCGCGCGCCCATCTCTGCGATCACGACGTCGTGCGCCTCGTTCGACGCATTCAACAGCAGTCTGCTCACGCCGACCTCGTTGTTTTCATTACCGGGCGCCGCGAGCACACGGTCTCCGAACTGCGCTTGGCAGAGTTGCGCGAGGAAAGTCTTGGTCGTCGTCTTGCCCGTGCTTCCGGTAACCGCGACGACGAGTCCGTCGAAGAGGTCGCGGGCCAGGCGCGCGAACTGCATATATGCGTCGTTCGTGCGATCGACCAGCATCGCCGGGACGCCGCCGACGCGCGCCGACGGGCGATCGAGCACGAGCAGCGCGGCGCCGCGCTGCACGGCTTGCGCGGCGAAGTCGTGCCCGTCGAACTGCTCGCCGTGTAAGGCTACGAAGGTGTCGCCGGGCTCGATGCTTCGGGTGTCGGTGCTGACGCGCAGCGAATCCGGCGCGGCATCAGCCTCGAAGAGTGAGCCGCTGGCCGCAGCGACCGCACGATCGAGCGGCAGCCTCATCGGGGAGTACCGAGCAGCGCGAGTGCCTCCCGCGCGACGGCCGCGTCGTCAAACGGAAGGGTTGTGTCGCCGACGATCTGATAGGCCTCGTGCCCCTTGCCGGCAACGAGCACGACGTCGCCGGCGCGCGCCTCGGTGATCGCGCGTTCGATCGCGAGACGGCGATCCAGCTCCACGACGTGCCGCACGCCGTTCGGAATGCCGCCGAGCATGTCGTCGACGATCGCGCGCGGTTCTTCGCTGCGCGGATTATCGCTGGTCAAATAGAGCCGGTCGGCGAGTCGCGCGGCAACGGCGCCCATCTCGGCACGCTTTCCCCGGTCGCGATCGCCACCGCAACCAAAGACGAGCGCGATCGCCCCCGCGCTCGTCTCGCGCAGCGCTCGTAGCGCATTTTCGAGCGCATCCGGCGTGTGCGCGTAGTCCACCACGACGTCAACTCCCATGCCCCCGAGGCGCTCCATCCTCCCGGGCACGCGGTGCAGCGTCGCCAATCCCCGCGCGATCGCGGCATCGCCGATCTCCAAGAGCTGGACGATACCGATTGCGGCCAGCGCGTTCCAAATGTTGAAGCGCCCGGGCAGATGCAGCTCGTAGGCTTGGCCGTTGACGGTAAAGCGGCTGCCGGACGGCTCCAGCACGATGTCCCGCGCCGCGATATCCGCAGGAAAAGCATTCCCGTAGGTGACGACCCGGCGCCCCTCGCGACCAAGCTCGAGAGCCCATTGCCGCCCACGAGCGTCATCGACGTTGAGCACGCAGGCCTGCGTCAATTCGAAAAGATGGCGCTTCGCAGCGGCATACGCCTCCGCCGATTCATGAAAGTCGAGATGGTCCCGCGTGACGTTGGTCAGAGCCGCCGCCCGGAAGAAAACGTCCTCGACGCGCTCCAGCGCTAGTGCGTGGGAGCTAACCTCGATCGCGACCGCTCGCGCGCCGTCGTCACGCATGGCCGCCAGCACTGCGTGCAGTTCGGGCGGCAGCGGCGTCGTGTTGCCCAATGTCCACCGCCGCGAACCAAGCTCGGCACCAACGGTACCGATGACGCCACATGCTCTCCCGACCGCGTTGAGGATAGCGGCGATCATTCGCGTCGTCGTGGTTTTGCCGTTAGTTCCGGTGACGCCGATCACGTCGAGGTCTCGTGACGGATCGCCGTAAAAGGCCGCCGACAGAACGGAGAGCGCCCGCTTTGAATCCTCGACTCGAATGACCGTCGCGTCCGCGTAGTCGGCAACCCGGGCGCTCTCCTCGACCACGATAGCGGATGCACCCCGCTCGATCGCTTGCGCGGCGTAGCGATGGCCGTCGGTGTGGCTGCCGCGCAGCGCCACGAAGAGCGCCCCCGGCGAGACCGTGCGAGAATCGAATTCGATGGCGGTGACGAGCTGCGCGCAGTCGCCGGTGACTTTGGCCGCCGGCAGTCGATCGAGCAGCGCCGTCAGTACGATTTCGCGATCAGCGGCCATTGCGAGCAGCGATGCCGCCGGGCAAGACGCCGGCGTGCAGCATGGCCGCGCGCGCGATCTGAGCGAATGCCGGAGCGGCAACGACGCTGCCGTAGTACGAACCGATCGGTCGTTCGACCTTCACGTAGATGACGTAACGCGCGCGCGGGTAGGGAACCATCCCGATGAAGGAAGCGGCATAGTAGCCGGATAGATAGCGCCCGTCAACAACCATCGAGGCCGTTCCGGTTTTACCCGCGGTGGCGTAGCCCGCGACCTGCGCGGTCGGGTCGCCGGTGCCGCGCACTACGACGCTTCGTAGAAAGCTGCGCAGCTCCGCGGCGGTGCGCTGTGAGAAGACGCGCCGAATGACTTTCTGCCCGATGCGGCGCACGAGCCTTCCTTGCTGGTCGTAAACGGCGTCGACGATTCGAGGCTGCATGAGCAATCCGCCATTCGCGATCGCGCAGTAATACCGAGCCATGGCAAGCGGCGTTACGGAGACGCCCTGGCCGAACGCCATCGTAGCCAGCGAGGAACCGCTCCACTGATCGGGTGGCGGGACGATGCCGGGATTCTCTCCCGGCAAGCCGACGCCGGTAGGCGTCCCGAAGCCGGCTTTGAGCTCCATATCGTAAAATGTTTTCGCTCCAATCGATAGGCCGACTTCCGCGGCACCGACGTTGTGCGAGTATTCGACGATCTGCTCGAGCGTCTCGCTGCTGCCGGTCCCTGCCATGAAACCGTCTTCCGCGTTGTGAATCGTTCGACCGCCCACTTCGAGCATGTCGTGCGCGGGAAAGCGCGACGCCAATCCGACCTTCCGCGAGTCGAGCGCCGCAGCTGCGGTGACCAGCTTGAAGGTCGAGCCCGGCTCGTACGCATCCATAACGGCGCGGTCGCGACGCGCGCCTTCGCCGTAGATCCAAAAGCGGTTCGGATCGAAATTGGGCGCGTTTGCCAGCGCGAGAATCTCGCCGGTCCACGGATCCATGACGATCGCGGTTCCGTCGAGCGCATGATAGGTGCGTACTTGCTCCTGCAAAGCTTGCTCGGCAACGAACTGCAGGTACGAATCGATGGTGAGCTGGACGTTCTCGCCCGGCTGCGCCGGCGAGACGATGCGCTCGCGCCCGAAGGGAATCGGTCGTCCGAACTCGTCGGCTTCCAGCGTTACGCGCCCGGAGTGCCCTCGCAGGACGTCGTCGTCGGCGTACTCAACCCCGTCGAGTCCATTTTCGTCGGTCCCGACGAAACCCAAGACGGTTGAGGCCAAACGCCCGGCCGTATCGACGCGTAGCCCCGTCTCCTCTTCTTTCAGATCGACGCCAAGCAAGTTTAGCGCTCGAACCCGCGACGCCAAGTCGTGCGACACTTTGCGCGCGATCCAAACGAACCAGAGATGCCGGTCGTGCAGTGCCGCCGTAACCGACGGGTCGAGCGTACCGAAGATGCCGTGCAGCTTCGTAATAACTACGGCCGGGTCGACGATCTCGCGGGGCACCGCGTAGACGCTCTCGGAAGGGAGCGAACGTACCAGCACGTTGCCGTAGCGATCGAGGATGCTGCCGCGCCGCGCGAACACCTCGACGGTGTCGGAGCGCTGCGCCAGCGCTTCCTTCGCGTAGAGCGGCCCTTTTAGGGCTTGAACGTCGCAGAGGCGCCAGGCCAGAAAGAGCGCGATGGCCATGCACGCGTAAAACGAGATCCGAGCACGCATCGGAGCGACGCGCGTGAACGTTCGACGGTGCATCGTTGCCGTCGCTTAGGGTTGCGCGGCTACTGCCGGCACCAAGAACCCGGCAAGTGACGAGAGCAATGGGAAATGCGAAGCGGCTCGGGCAATCCGAGGCTCTTCCTCGCGTACCACGGCGAATCGCTGCGGCGGGCGCATGCCCAAGCGCGCGGCCAACTCGGCAAGCCGGTCGTCGGAGCGCAACGCGGCAATTTGGTCGTCGAGGCGCATCGTCTCTTCCTGCAGAGCCTCACGTTGTGCCGAAGCTCGCGCCACGGCGTAGCTCAGCCCGGTCAGGCTCGACGTCAGCACGACGTATCCCATCAAAAAGGCTAGGACGCAGAGCATCCCGGCGAACACGCGCAGCAGCGTCGTGTAGCGAGCGCGCGACGCGCGAACTTTTCGCCGTGCGGTTGCGGCACGAACGGTGCGGGGGTTCTCGATTCGCGAGCTTCGTTCGAAAGATTCAGACGCAATCACTTAATCGACTCCCTTGCGCTGCGCGGCGCGAAGTTTAGCACTGCGGGAACGGCGGTTCTCGGCGAGCTCGCGCCGATCGGGACCGATCGGCCGTTTCGTAAGAACCTCGAGTCGCTCGTCGTCACGGAAACCTCGTTTCACAATTCGATCCTCGAGCGAATGAAAGCTGATTGCGACCACGCGCCCGCCCGCGCGCAGCCTCGAGATCGCTTGCAACAAACCTTCGCGCAAAGCGTCCAGCTCGTCGTTGACGACGATGCGCAACGCCTGAAAGACGCGCGTTGCCGGATGGATGCGCTCTCGTTTTCCGGGACGATGCACGATGCCCGAAATAAGCGCGGCAAACTCCGACGTCGTATTCGGCAGGCCACCGCCCGCGCGCCGCGCGACGATGGCGCGAGCCAGCCGCCGAGCCGCCCGCTCTTCTCCGAATGCAAAGAAGATTTCGGCCAGCTCCCGTTCGCTCGCGGTCGAGAGGATTTCGTAAGCACTGGATCCGCGGCTGGAATCCATGCGCATGTCGAGAGCCGCCGGCTTTCCCAAGGAGAAACCGCGCTCCGCATCGTCAAGCTGCATCGACGAGACACCCAGATCGAAGAGGACGCCGTCCAATAATGGGATGTCGCAACGGTCGAGGATGCCGGCGAGATTGCGAAAGTTTGCGTGCGCGAAGGTCAAGCGCGGGTCGGCAAGCCGCTGCGCCGCCGCAGCCGCGCGAGGGTCGGCGTCCAGCGCGATCAAGCGTCCGTCGCCGAGCCGTTCCAAGATCGCCCGAGCGTGGCCGCCCGCCCCGAAGGTCGCGTCGACGTAGACTCCGCTGGGACGAATCGCTAAATATTCGAGCGCCGGGCCCAACAGCACGGGAGTGTGTGTCAGCATGGCGGCGCCACATTCTACAGCCCTAGCTCGCCCATGAAGTCGGGCATGTCACCCTCGGGCGGCTGCTGGAAAGCGTAGCGCTCCTTCGCCCAAATCTCTATGCGCGTCAGCAAACCGACCGAGACAACGTGGCGTTCGATGCCCGCGTAGGCGCGAAGGAGCGCGGGAACCACAACCCGGCCTTGATTGTCGCACCCGACCTCCTCGGTGTGCGCGAAGAGGTAGCGCACCGAGCGGCGATAGCGGTCGTCCTTGCGCGGCACCGCCTCGAGGCGTTCGCAAAACTGAACCCAGGTAGCGCTGGGATAGAGCGCCAGGCAAGGATCGGGGGGCGCGATGGTCAGCACGAACTGCGCGCCCAGCCGCTCGCGAAAGCGCGCGGGCACGATCAGCCGGCCCTTTTCGTCAAGGGCGTGTTGTTCCGAGCCCGCAAAGCGCGGCAGTCCAGCCTGCAAAAGCTCCTCCGAAATGCACCACTAGGCACTACTTCCCACCACTATACGCCCCACGATTCCCTTAAAGCAAGGTTGACGCTCCCGCGATTGCATCACTCGAACGCTTGTTCGAGCCGTCCGGCCGCGGGGTTTTGGGCCAAGAAATGATCAGAGCCCGGTAAAACCAGGCTCTGAGAGGACTCAACTCTGCCGCCGTTTGCGGCGATGCGGGCTCGCGCTTAGAGCTTACGACCCTTCGTTTTCGACACCTAAGGTGGCAACGCCGATCTTTTTGCCGTTGATATCCTTGTCAACGAACTTAACGGCGCAAAGGCCTTGGGCGGTGCCTGCCGTGATGGTCCATTTGTGATGACGCGATTGCGTCACCGTGACGATGCCCTTGCTCGTGCAATGAGGGTCCCGAACGATGAACCATCCCCCTTTCGGCCCTTTCGTCTTGACGATTGCCGTCGTCTTGCTTGCCGTCAGCCTCACCCTGCAGGGATGGACGGAGACGCCGTTATCGGCTGGACACTTCATCTTGTCCGCGATGGGTGCGCGCGGCGTCAGCGGCGACGAGGCGACCGATGCGGCGTTCGAGGGCACCGAATCGACGCCGGCGCAACCGGCGAGCAATCCCGCAATCGCGACCTTTCCAACCGATCCAATAAAACGAGTGAAATCGCTCATTTATTTTCTTGCTCCTTACCGACGGAGTCCCGGCTTTTACAACGCCAAACAAAGGCTCCTGCTTACGTTTGCTCGAGAACGAACAAAACACGACGACACCATAAGACATCATTATGAAACGTAGGCACTATCCGCGAAAATTCCAAGAACTACGACGCCCGCGTCCGGCGATGCAGTCGGCACAAGAATCGCAAGAGAAAAGACGTTGATAAACTCTGCGGCGCGTGGCCCACGACGGTTACGATGTGCAGAGCATCGAGCATGCAGCCTGCGCGACGAGTATCGCTGCGTCGAATCGTCTTCATATAAGCTTGCGCGATGTTGCGTGTGTAGTTTTGCGCACCACCGTCGGCAGGTTACTCGATTGCCTTGGCGATTTCGACGATGCGATCGACGAGTGCCGGGTCACCGATCGCCTCCAAATGCCTGCGAGCTCGACCCGATCGATCCGGGCGTCGCCCCAGGAGCACGAGGCCGGCCCCGGCCTCGGCGTGCCGGGAGGCGGCGCGCCTTCGCCGCGCCAGGCGATCCGAAGCTCAGCTAACTTCAAGGCTCCACAGCTATGATCGGCGGTATACCAGGCCGGTTATTTCCAATCGGCGGAGCGTTGAATTTGGGTACGAAACTTGATGGTGATGGAGTGGATTGCGGTGGCTTGCTCGTTCTCTTTCCTGCGGCCTGCCTGCCAGGCTTGACTGCGCGCTGAGAAGAAAGCCGACGGTGCGATGACTCGTCTTTTGGGAATCTGCGGCCTCGTGGGATTGCTCTGCGGATGCAGCGGGGGTTACCTGCCCTACGCCTCTCACTCGCTGGATCCGGCGAGCCTCGATTCGCTCGTTGTGAACGCTTCCCAGGCCAACGGGGTTCCGCCAGGGCTGGTGCGAGCGGTCGTCATGGCGGAGTCGGCGGGCGACCCGGGCGCCGTCAGCGTCGCCGGGGCCCAGGGCCTGATGCAGCTGATGCCCGGCACCGCGGCCGGCTGCGGCATCGCCAATCCGTTCGACCCAACGGAGAACGTCTCGTGCGGCACGAGCTACCTTCGCTCGCTTCTGAATCGCTATCACGACAACGTTACGTTAGCCGTCGCGGCGTATAACGCGGGGCCGGGAGCCGTGGATCGCTTTCACGGCGTGCCTCCCTATGCCGAGACGCGAGCGTACGTCGTGCGCGTGCTCAACGCGTACCGTAACTATTAACCCTCGGGACACCGGCGCAAATAGCGAGTCCGGCTTCTCTCGATGACCGCGCTGACTCACCACCAACCGCTCCCCCGCGTCGGGTTCGCGTTCTTACGGCTCCCGATTCTCGACGGCTATCTACTGCGGGAGATGCTCGGTCCGTTCTTCTTTGCGCTGGGCGCGTTCTTGCTATTTTGGGCGCTCAACATCTTCTTTCTCGCCGCCGATTACATTATCAACCAGCACGCGCCGTTTTTTTTGGTGTTGCGTTTCGTGGTGTTCCGGATTCCGCAGGCCACCCCAATGGCGTTCCCGTTCGCATCGCTCTTTGCGGCGTTGCTGGCGATGGGACGCGTCATGGGCGACAACGAGGTAACGGCGATGCGTACGGCCGGCATCTCGGTGATGCGAATCGCGGCGGCTCCGCTGCTCTTCGGCCTGGGAATGTTTTTGATTTCCTACTCGATCAACGAGTGGATTGCCCCGGCGTCGGTCGATCTGTCGACACGGACGTTTTACCAGATCATCTATCATACGGACGCGCTCCCCGTCGAGCCGCAGTTTTTTCGTAAAGATCCCGATACCGGGAACACGTTCTACGTTGGCCAGGTCGCACCCGACAACAAGACGATGCTCGACGTGCAGATCTTCAAGCCCGCAAAATACGGCCCTTGGAACGAGACGCTTCAGGCCAAGTCGGCCTCCGTGCAAGGCAGCATCCTAAACCTGCACGACGTGATCGACACTCGCTACAACGACGAAGGATTTCTCACCAACCAGCAGCGCGTCAAGAGCGTCTCGATAGGGCTGCCGCTTGGGGAAACGGCCTCGCAGTTCGTCAGCCAGGTGAATAACGACCCGTGGACGATGAGCAGCAAATCGCTGCGGACGCAAGTAAACGCACTTCAGGCCCAGGGTATCGGCGGCACCGCGATGGGCAATCTGCAGATCAATCTCGCCGACAAGCTGTCTTGGCCATTCGCGTGCATCATCGGGGTCGTGCTCGCCGTTCCTTTGGCGTTGCGTTTCGGTAAGCGCGGGCGCACGCTCGGCATCACGCTTTCGATCATCGCGTTCTTCTCGTACTACCTCATGGTCTCGGCGGCTTCGGCCTTTGGCCGCAACGGGGCGCTGAATCCATTCCTTGCCGCCTGGTTGCCGAACATCATCGTGGGCGTCGCGGGCGTCGTCCTGCTCTGGCTGGAAGAACGCTGACGACGTGACCGCGCGCGTGCTAAGACGTCGCGGCCTAACCGCCGCCGCGGTGCTGGCCGCCTATATTGCCGGTCTCTTCCCGGTCTGGGCACAAGCATCGAGCGTACAGGACCAACAACAGCTCGCGCTGCTGCTCTTCAACACGCAAAGCTGCGCCCAGCATTATACCGACAACGGCGTGACCGTGGCGCAGGCCTCCACCCCGACCCCGGCACCGCCGGCCACTCCCGGGCCGCCCAACGTGCCGCCGGGTGTGAGCAACGGCACCTACACGCTCAATCCAACCCCGCATCCATTTCCCGGCCAAACGCCGGCCGTTACGCCCCCGCCGATTCCGTCGGGGACGCCAAACCCGTTGGCATCGATGGAGCCGATCTTTCTGGTGCGTGGCGGGGAAACGCCCCCGCCGATCACGCCTGCCGGACAATCGACGCCCGCGCCGACTCCGGAACCCACCGGGGTCCCGACGCTCTCGCCGGGGTACATCGCGGTAATCTCCGACACGTGGACCGGGAACCGCGTGCGCGGCAAACCGAGCGACGCGATCGGCAACGTGCACATCTACTATGCCGACGAAGAGATCGTCGGCGAACACGCCCACTTCGACGGCATTCGAACGATGATCATCACCGGCCATCCGTTTATCGTCAACCACGAGCACAACTCGATATTGGCCGCCGACGTCATCATTTTCGACACCGTCGAACAGACGGCAAAGCTCGTCAACGGTAAAGGGGCGAGCGACGAGGGACTGGAGCGCGGCCTCGTTCATTTCTCGGCGAACGACCTTTACACGAGCCCCGACGGAACGGCCCACGGCGACAAGCCGTACGTCACGACGTGTGAGAATCCGCGCGGCGGCTACCATATCACGGGCAAGAACATGGACGTTTATCCCGGCGACAAGATCGTTATCCACAACGCGGTGCTATGGCTGGGAGCGGCGGCCGTCTTCTATCTTCCGCTGCTGATCATTCCGCTGCGAAACGTCAGCAGCAACCCGGGGCACGCGCGGTGGTTTCCGGAAGTCGGCTACGATTCATACGAGGGCGCCTGGATCAAGATCCAGATTCCGTTCGGCAAAGACCAGTACTACTACGGCTACTACATCGTCAACTATTTCACCAAAGAGGGTCTGGGCCTAGGCTACGTGGGCTTCTATTCCAGCAAGCGAGGCCGTCGCAGCGTCAGCGTGAACCTTTACACGATCAACAATCGTCAGGAGGGCGGCACGCAGACCAATTTCGCGCTGGAAGAACAAGAGAACATTTCGCAGCACCTCAAAAGCAACTTTCAATTTTCCTACCAGTCGAACTACGGGCCGCTCGTGAGCATCCCGCCGAACGAGACGATCGCCGAATCCATCGTGCACCAAACGGCGCAGACCTCGCAAAACTACAGCTTCAGCCACAGCTCCGTGGGCGGCCAATCCAGCAGCGATAGTTTCACGGTCACCGATACTCGCCAGTTCAACGAGAACCTGAACCAGACGACGACGTTCGACGAGAGCGACAGCAATGCAAGCTTTGGCGGAACGACGTCGTTCAGCAATCAGTCGGAGTTCGACTACCTGCTGCAGTACACGACTTCGGGCGCGGATTATCAAATGGAGTTCGACAAGCTCTACGGCCTCGAGACGGCGGGCATCGACAAGATCCCGGAGTTCGAAGTCCGGCCCTCCGACTTTTTCCAACACTTTTTCATTCCGCTTTCCGCCGACCTAACCGTCGGCGAATACAGCCAGCCCTCCGGTGAGGGTCAGCCGGAGAGCCTCGCGACCTGGCGCGGCGACGCAAACTTGGTGGTGGGCCCCGCCGAGGAAAAGGTCTTTGGAAGCGACTTTCAAGGCACTGTCACCATCGACCAGTACGCCTACGGCACCGGCGACCTCAAAGCCGCAGTGGAGCAAGACTTAAGTTTGACGACGCCGATCAACTCGCACATCGTCAACACTGCCACCTACAACGAAGCCAACTACAACGGGCCGGCTCTCGTGCCGTTCCAATATCTCGACCAGCAACCCACAATGAACACCAAGAACGCGCAAGACTTGGTCCGGCTCTTTAACGACGACGTCTACGCCTTCTCGCTGGGCTGGACCACGAACTTCGACGGCGTCGCGCAACCGTTGAGCTATCAGCTCTCGGCGCGGCCGTCACCCCGCTCGGTAGTGCTGCTCAGCGGCTCGTTCATTCCGGGTCCGGGTCAAGGTTTCGAGACGACCAACCTGCAGCTTTCGACGCCGTTTGGCCGCGATGCGTCGCTGCAGTTCGTCACCAATCTCAACTGGAAGGGCCCCGGAGAAATGATCGCCGACAAGATCATCTATTACACTCGGACGATCGGCAACTGTTATCAGCTCCTAGTGCTCTACAACGAGTCCCAAGCGGCGATCAACGTCGGCTTGAATCTGCTTGCATTTCCGACGCAGACGGCGGTGTTCCAGATCGGCTCGCCCCAGCAGGTGGTGCCCACGACCTTTAACTTCTAGCGGTTCCGTGGTGTTGCCGGCGTGATGACCTGGTGCCGAGAAGTCGCTCGTCGCTCCGCCTCCGCTCCTGCTGCACTGCCTCGTCGCTCCGGCATCCGTGCCCGCGCTCCTCGGTCAGAGCCTTCTCGGCACCAGGTCATCACGCCGGCAACACCGCGGAACTGGGCGTTAAAGATTTTTTTTGAAGAGAAATTGTGAGTGCTAGGAAGCGGAGACTCAGCGCCGCTTGAAAACTAGCTTTGTCATCCTGAGCGCAGTCGAAGGGTGGGCTAAATGTCTGCTTCCTAGGGTTCGTCGCAGGGGGGGTGGCCGCAGGCGCAGTTGTCCGATTCGAGGCTCGATCCGGTCGCCTCTTGGCAGAATTCGCTACAGAAGACTTCGCCGGTTCCCACCGGCGAGCTTACCGTGCAGTTGCAGATGTCGTAGCTGCACTCGGCTCCTAGATCGCGCATTTAAAAGCTGCGAGCTCCTACGGACACGGCGTGGCTTTGATCGGGTTATTCGAGATTTCGATGCTTACGATCTGGGCCGACGGGTCCGAAGGTGTATACAGTCCGAAGTAGGTGTTGTCAAAAGGTTCGGTCATGCAGAGCTTCGGTGAGACGAACTGCGGGTCGATGGGACCGCCCGCTCCCATTGAATCGAGGAAGTACCACTGGCCTTGGCTGGCCTCCGTGACGAAGGCGTTGAAGGTCCAGATATTGTTCGGGCTGGCGCTGGGCGAGGGCGAAGGCGATGCAACGCCTTTAAAGATGGCCTTTTGAGCGATCATCGAAAACTCTGTGCCTTGCCCGTTGCTGTTTGGATTATAGCTAAGCTGGCCCGTCGTGGTTCCCAGTTTAAGCCACGCTGGAGGAATGTGAGGATTCTGATTTCGAACGAACTGCACCGCCTCCGCATACGAGGTCCCGGCGGTGCCCAACGCAACCAAGGCAAAATAATAGCCCGCCCAGTTCGTTTGCACGGTATCGGTCGACGGCGTCACTCCGCTTCCCGACGTATTGAAGACGATCATGTATTGATAGTTCGTGAAGTTGAAGGGAGATTGGACGTCATAGTGTATCGATATGTATCCCGGAGGCGCGCCGCCGGGCCCCAAACCCGGAGGATTCGGTGTAACCTGACGACCGCACGCCACAACGATGAACGCCGTTACTAGCACGACTACAAAACCGAAACTCAATCTGCGGATCATGGTCTCCTCGCTGTCCTTTCGCGACGCAGGCCTTGCTGCGTGCGCGGCCGTTTTCTTAGCGGCGGCATTTCCAAAGCTTGGCGCAGCCTGGCTCGTCCCGTTCGGAACTACCGTGCTGTTCTGGCTTTGGCAAGGAGCCTCCTGGAAACGCGCGGCGCTTCTCGGCTGGTTAACCGGGTTCATTTTTTTTGCAATCGACTTCGCATGGGTCGGCCATACGGTCGGACGCTACATCGGCGCATTCGGACCGTTCCTCGCAATCGGTCCCGCCTTGATCGAGGCTCCTTTCATTGCATTAGCCGGCGCACTCAGCGCGATTGCCTATTCTCGCATGCGTCCCGCCGCCGCGCCGCTCGGCGCTGCCGCAGCATTTACGATCTGCGAGTGGCTGCGATCGATCGGCATCCTGGCCGCACCTTTCGACCAACTCGGTTACACCCAAGCGGAGACTCCGCTGCGAGCGATCGCCGCCTACGCGGGGACTTACGGCATTACGTTCGTCTTGTGCGTGCTTGGGGCGTACGCCGCGGATGCGCTGCGTCGCAAGACGTGGCGGCCGCTGTTCGTCGCGGTTGCGTCGACGGCCGTTCTCACTCTGGGCGCGTGGGCGTTCTGGCCGGCGCGTATGCTCGCGCCGCCGACGATTCCGGTCGTCGCGGTGCAAGGCAACATTCCACAATCGTTCAAGTGGAACGCGCTCCCGCTGGCCGTTCGGCGTTACACGTGGATGTCGCGGGCCTCGGCTCGCGTGCACCCGCGACTGATCGTGTGGCCGGAGACGGCGATCCCGACGGCGATCGACCTCGATCCGTTACTGCTGGGACAGTTCTCAGACCTCGCGCGCCAGCTCCACAGCACGATCGTCGCCGGAGGCATCGATTCCAACACCACCGGGATTTACAACGCGCTCTACATCTTCTCGCCGGACGGCCACTCCAACATTTATAGGAAACGCCAACTCGTGGCGTTTGCCGAGTGGTTTCCGGGCCGAGCCTTCCTCTCGTGGCTGCCCTACATCGGCGCACTCAACGGAGGTCTCACGCGAGGAAGAATCGACGGCGTCTATGCGACCACCGCGCTTCCAATAGCGCCGCTCATCTGCTGGGAGTCGGCCTTCGCCGATCTGGCCTACGGTCAACTGCAGCGCAACGCCCAAATTCTCGTCGTGAGCACCGACGACGCCTGGTTCGGAACGACCTCCGGGCCGTACATGCACGCGCAAATCGCACAGCTCCGAGCCGTCGAAAGCGGGGCCTACGTCGTGCGGGCCGCGGCCACCGGCATCAGCGGCATCATCGCCCCGGACGGACGGTGGCAAGCCCGCAGCCGTCTCGAGCAGCAAACTACCGTGACCGGCGCAGTGGGCCGCCGCGTTCCGACGCTCTTCGCGCGCATCGGCCCGACCCGCGTGGCGCTGGCATTGATCGCCTTGTACGGGCTGCTGCTCTTCGTTCCGTGGGCCAGAGCCGTAACGTAAAATCGTGCGCTTTATTAGCAAAGCCTGGCGAAAGCGGCTGCTCGTTGGGGGCGGCGTGCTCCTCTTCGTTTACGTCGTGGTCGAGATCGTGCTGGCGGGAAGAGGGGTGCCGCCACTTCCGCCCGCTCAGACGCCGATCGAACTCCGGGGCGGTCACGTGCTCAACAACCACATCACGACGAAATCGTGGAGTTTCGACTACGACCACGCGCGCCTTTCACCCGACGGCTTGAGCGGCAGCGTCGACGGCGTGCGCAATGGAGTCGTCTTTCGAAAGGGCAAGCCGTACCTACGAATTTCGGCTCAACACATTCAAGTGAACATCTCGACGCTCGATTTCACCGCCGTCGGAAAGGTTCACATCGAACGGATCGACGATCCGGAAAAACGCTCGTTCGACACCGACCTGGTGACATGGACAAACGACGCCAAAGTTTTGCGCATGGCGCATCCGAGTTACGTACGCTCCGGTGGTCAGACGCTCGTCATCACGAATATTACCGTCAATTTTGACGACAACAGCATCCATCTCGGCAAGGTCAGCGGAGGAGTCGAACTCCACCGCTGACTGCAGGGTTAGCCTTTATCGCCGAGTTGTTTTTTTGCCTCGGCGATCAGTTTCTTGACCTTCTGTCCGCCTTTATGGCCAATCTCTTCGTAAAAATCCGAGCCGTATTTTTCCTTGACGACCTTGCCGCCTTTTTGGCCGATCGTCTCGTAGAACTCGACGCCGTGACGATCCCGCGTCGCCTTTCCGCCTTTGCGCCCGATGTCCTCATAGAACGTCGAGCCGTAGCGGTCGCGCACGGTGTCGCCGCCTTTTTTACCTGCCTCGCGTACGGACATCTCGCGCTTTGGCGCGCGTTCGCCTTTTTCAGCCATCGGTCATCACTATCGAGTGGTTAACCGTTACGACGCCGTTGCCTTTCGCTTGGGGCGCTGACCGCCCTTTTGGCCGATTACCTCGTAGAACGAGGGACCGTACTTGCTTTTGGTGGCTTCCCCACCCTTGCGGCCGATTTCTTCATAAAATTCCGAGCCATACTTGGCTTTAACGCGTTCGCCGCCACGGCGGCCTGCCTCGCGGACGCTCATCCCGCCCGATTGTCCCGAATCCTGTGCCATATAAATAGATCCTCCTTGGTCTGGGATATAGTCTTTCCCATACAAGCGCTCGGCAAACTCGGGATTTGCTGAGAATTTGGCGTCCGAAGGCCAATTTGGCTAAAACGCGTTAGCGAATTGCGTCGTAGACGGCGCGAGTACGCTCGCGAAGATGCTTAAGGTCACCATCATTTTCGATAATGAAGTCGGCGCGCTGCCGCGCCACTTCGGGATCGACCTGAGCGTCCATTCGCGCCCGTACTCGACCCTCGTCGCTGCGGTCGCGCTCGACCACGCGAGCGATCCGCTCTTCCAGCGGAGCGATAACGACGACGGACTTATCCACAAGGCGATCGTATCCCGTCTCGAAGAGCAGCGGCACGACGTGCACGATCGGCTGCCCCGGTCCGGCGCGCCGCTCGCGCTCCAGTGCGATGCGGCGGATGTGGGGATGCAGCAATGCGTTGAGGCGATTGCGGGCGGCGGCGTCGTTAAACACGACGTCCGCGAGCGCGGCTCGGTCCAACACGCCGTTTCGCACGACTTGTGGCCAGATCCGGGCGACGGCTAAGAGACCGTCGGTTTGGGGAGCGACCACCTCGCGCGCCACGGCATCGGTGTCGACGACGAACGCGCCGAGCTCGCCCAGGATCGCGGCGACCGCGCTCTTTCCCGCTCCGATGCCGCCGGTTAGGCCAACGCGCACGGTGCGACGTTACTCGCCGGGCAACGACTCCGCAGGCGCCGCCGGAGAGACTTCGATTTCGCCGATCTCTTCCTCGACCGCGTACTTCTCGATCTCCTCGAGCGGTACGTCGGCGACGTGCTGGATCGAGGCCGTAATGCGGCGCGTGGCGTGATTGATCGACACCAGCGTCACTTCGACGTCCTGACCGGCGACGAACTGGGCCGACGCGTCGAACTCGCCCTTCGGTACCATGGCGAGAATCCCGGGAATCACTTCGACCAGCATGTAGTTGGGCGTGACCTTGACGATCGCAGCCGTCAGCTTGTTGGTTTCGTACAGGCGGTCGGCGTACTGATCCCACGGATCGGGCAGAGCGTGTTTGAGCGAAAGACTGACCTTCTTTGCTTCCGGATCGAACTTCATGATCTCGACCTGCACGACGTCTCCGATCTTCACGACCTCGGACGGGTGCTTGATTCGCGAGTACGAGAGTTCGCTGTTGTGAATCAATCCGTCGATGCCGCCAAGATCCACGAATGCGCCGAAGTCGGCGAGACGCACCACGACTCCCGAGCGGATCTGCCCGACCTCGAGGGTGTCGAGAAGCTCCTGCTTTTTCGCCTGCAACTCTTCTTCTAAAACGAGCCGCTGCGAGAGGACGACGCGATGGCGCTTGTGATCGAGATCGATCACTTTCAGCCGGAGATGCTGATTGACGAGCTCGTCGAGGTTTCCGACGGGCTGACGGCGGATTTGCGAGGCCGGAACGAATCCGCGCATTCCCAGATCGACCAGCACGCCCCCTTTGACGACCTGCGTGACGGTTGCCTCGATGACTTCGTCGCGATTGTGCGCCTCAATGACCTTCTCCCAGGTTTTGAGCGCGCGGGCTCGGCGCTCGGAGAGAAAGAGCGTTCCGTCCATCTCGTCAATGCGGTGAACCATCACTTCGATGGTGTCGCCGACCTTGAGCAGCTTGGAATCGATGGCGAGCGACAACTCGCGGAAAGGAAGTACGCCTTCGGACTTTCCGCCGACGTCAACCAGCACTTCATCCTTGTCCCGCTGGACGATCGTACCGGTGAGAACTTGTCCCTCGTCGAGAACCTTGAGCGATTCTTCGTACAGGCGCTGCTCGAGCGCTAATTGATCTTCTTCTTCAGCAATGGGTGCGACGTGCGTTGTTGAGATTTGAATATTCCTACCTTCGTAATTTTTTTATCGTTGACATCTGCGGCACCACCACGTTCCGCGCTGCGCAACTACGGTGCGCACGATCCGGCTTGTGCGGCACCGCGAGCAAAGCTCGCCGTGCCTGCCGTAAACCGCAAGGTCGTTTTGAAAACCGCCCTTTAGGCCTTCGGCGTCCACATAATCGTCGACGCTCGTTCCGCGCTTGGTGATGGCGCGTCGCAAAACGTTAACGATGGCGTCATGTAAGCGGCAGGCCGCCGCTCTTGTCAATGACCCTGCCGGCCGGTTCGGACGGATCCGAGCCTCCCAGAGGGCCTCGCTGGCATAAATGTTGCCGATGCCGGCGATGCGCCGCTGATCGAGCAAGAACGCCTTGATCGACCTCGTCCGCCCCGCCAGCATACCGATAAAGGCCTCTGGTGTAAAGCCGGGGGAGAGCGGTTCCACGCCGAGTTCCCGGTCCCACGCGTCTCCGGCCTCGACCAGCCGCATTCGCCCGAACGTCCGCACGTCGGCGAAATGCAGGCGAGCGCCGTCCGCAAAGCGCAGGACCACGTGCGACCGTGGGTACTCAGCGCCCTCGCGCGAGGTCACGACGAGCCGCCCCGTCATTCGCAGACTGACGACCAGCGACCGGCCCGAGTCGAGCTCGAGCACCGCGTATTTGCCACGGCGGCGAGTCGCCACGATGCGGCTCCCGGCTAAGACCCGCGCAAACTCCACGCCGCTCGGCGCGACGGCCATGCGAGCGAGTCTGACGTCGGCAGACTCGATCGTCTTGCCGACTACGGAGCGGCGCAGGCCGCGCACGATCGTTTCGACCTCGGGCAACTCCGGCATTATGGGCCTACTGCGCCGGGGGTGCCTCGCGCAGGTCGAGTTTGACGCCGGCGACGATTCCGTCGGTCGAAGCCTCTCCCGCGGCCAGCTCGATCACGTACTTCGCTTGCGCTCCCTCGCGAGGGATTTGCTCGTCCGGCAGCGTTGGCGCAACGACCTTCACGTTGGAGAAGACGCGCCGCACCGTGCCGTCGGCCGCAATGAATATCATATCCAGCGGCACCAGCGTATCCTTCATCCAAAAATCCACCTCTTCGTCCCGCTCGAAAACGAAGAGCATGCCCGTTTGCCGCATGACGACGCGCCGATTCATCAGACCCTGTTCCCGCTGGTTCTCCGTCCGCGCGACTTCCAGCGTCAGGTCGGCTTTGGGCGCATGGACGACGATCGTCGCGAGTGCGGATGCCAGCACCGTCGCAAGCACGGCCACCTTAAACATGCTCGAAGGTCTCCTCGTTTATCGCCTCCGCGTCGTACCAGTTGCGCCCCGCCTTGAGGGTTACTTCCAGCGGCACCGAGAGCTCGACGGCGCTCTCCATCTGCGAACGAACGAGATCGACCGTCGCGCTCAGTTGAGTCGCCCGCACCTCGAAGATGAGTTCGTCGTGAATCTGCAGCAGCATCGTCGCGTCGAGGCCGGAGTTTTGGAGCGCTCGGTCGATTCGCACCATCGCCAGCTTCATGAGATCCGCCGCACTGCCTTGCAGCGGCGCGTTGGTCGCCTCCCGCTCGGCCGCTGCGCGCAGCATGTAGTTGCCGGACGTCAAACCCGGCATGTAACGCCGCCGGCCGGCAATGGTCGAGACGTAGCCGTTGCGGCGCCCGTCTTCGAGCGTGCGATCGATATATGCGCGCACGTCCGGAAAGCGCGCGAAATAGGCCGTCGTAATCTCCTTGGCTTCGGCGCGGCCGATCTCGAGGCGCTGCGCCAGTCCAAAATCCGACATGCCGTAGAAGAGGCCGAAGTTAACGCTCTTCGCCATCCTGCGTTGATTCGGATCGACCGGCACGCCGGGTGCTATGCCGAAGATTTGGCGCGCGGTGAAGTCGTGAATGTCTTGCGACTGCGCAAAGGCGCGCCGCATCGCTTCGTCGCCCGAAAGATGCGCCATCAAACGCAGCTCGATCTGGCTGTAGTCCGCGGCGAGCAAAACGTAGGCGTCGCTCTTAGCGACGAAGGCCCGGCGAATCCGGCGTCCGAGCTCGCCGCGAACCGGAATGTTTTGCAGATTTGGGTTGGTGGAAGAGAGGCGCCCCGTCGCTGTCGCGGTTTGGTTGAACTCCGTGCGCAAGCGTCCGTCCCTTGGATCGACGAGCTGCGGAATCACGTCGACGTACGTGTTCTTCAGCTTGGTCACTTCGCGCCATTCCAAGACCAGCGCGCAGATGGGATAATCCCGCGCCAACCCCTGGAGCACCTCAACGCCGGTCGCCCAGCCGGTCTTCGTCTTTTTACCGCCGGGAATGTTGAGCTTTCCAAAGAGAACCTTGCCGAGCTGCTGCGGCGAGCCGATGTTGAACTCTTCGCCGGCGAAATCGAAGATGTGCTTGCGCAACTGCTCGGCGGCGGTGTCGACTCGGTCACCGATGATGCGCAGTTCGTTGGTATCGATGGCGACGCCGGTTTCCTCCATTCGCGCCAGCACCGGCGCCAGCGGCAGCTCCAGCTCTTCGTAAAGCTGCAACTGGCCACGCTGCTCAAGCTCTGCTCGAGTCTTGGCGATCAGCCGCAACGTCGCATCGGCGGCCGCCGCGGGATCGCTGGGCAAGCCGTAGCCCAAGAACTGCAACGCGGCATCTTCGACGTCGGCAAAGCCGCGCGCGGGATCGAGCAGGTGCGCGGCGATCATTGCATCGTCGCTAAACCGTCCGTCGATTCCGGCGGAGTGAAGAACGTGAAGCAACTTCTTGACGTCGTAGCCGCCGGCGCGTGAAGAACCGCCAACGATAGCCCGGGCCGCCTCTCGCACGTTTTCCTGCGAGAGCGCGTCCGCGGAAAAGGCAATCCCTTCGCCTTCGCGGGCCGTCGCTCCGATCGCGCCGCCGAGCTGCGCGAGGACGACTTGCCCCGCGCCGCGCAGCGAGACCAGCTCGCCCGCCAGCTGCGCGAACTCCGGCGGGTCGACGGAGGGAACGTAGCTTCGGTAGTTACCGGTCACCTTCGCAGCGGTCTCCAGCAGCGGCAGAGAGTCGGGCGGCTGGAGTCTTGCCAGCAGCGTCTTGAACTCGAGTTCGCTGTAGAGGCGATAGAGTTCGTGGCCCGGGGGCGCCACGTAACGGCTCTCGTCCCAATCGACGCTCAACGGCAAGTCGCGGCGAACGATGGAGACGGCTCGGCAGAGGCAGGCCTGCTGCCCGTACTCTTCGATCAAACGTTCCAGCTTCGGATTGCCGGCAAGGGCCGGATTCGATACTAGCGCGTCGAGCGATCCGGCCGCCGCAAGAAGTTTGCTTGCCGTCTTTTCGCCGACGCCGGGAATTCCGGGAAGGTTATCCGATGGATCCCCCTTGAGGCCGCGGTAATCCGGCAGCTGCGCCGGTTCGAGCCCGAAGCGTTCGCGAACCGCGAGCGGATCGTAGCGCCCCAGTTCGGTAATGCCGCGCCTGGTTACCAGGACGGTGACGCGGTCGTTAACGATTTGCAATAGATCCAGATCGCCGGTGACCACTATCGTTTGCTCGCCGGCCTCTTGCGCTTGCCGCGCGAGCGTCGCGATCACGTCGTCGGCCTCTTGCCCTTCGACTTCAACGACGGGAATGCGATAGGTCGCCAGAACTTGGCGCACGAGTGCGAACTGTCCGCGCAGTTCGTCGGGCATCGCGCGGCGCTGCGCTTTATACTGCGCAAATAGCGCGACGCGTTCCGCCGGCATGCCTTTATCGAAGGCCGCCAGCACGTGCGTCGGCTTCTCGTCGGCGATGAGCTTGTTGAGCATCATCGTAAATCCGTAGACGGCGTTGATCGGCGTTCCGGCACTCGTCGTCAATCCGGGGAGCGCAAAAAATGCCCGATAGACGAGACCGTACGTGTCGAGCAGCATCAACGCCACGTTTAGCGAACCTCGACGATCGACGAGCCGGCGCTCACGCTGCCGTCGTCGGAGATATCGAGCGCCGTGAGCAAGTAACGCCCACCGCGCGACGGCAGTTCGACCGCGATTCCATCGGCGCCCCCGCGCGCGACCTTCCAAGAGACGGTCTCGGTCTGCGCTTGCGGCAGCGATTCATCCGGAGGCGGCTGCGTCCGCCGAACGAAGCCGAGAATCTGAGCGTGATTGCCGGTCGAATCGACCGACGGGTGCCACGTGACGGCTTCGGGAGCGCTGTTTTGAGTCGTCGTCAGACCAATCGCCAGAAGTGCCGGAGCGGAGGAGAAAAGCGCGCTCCCCGACGGCGTCCCGCGGCTGATTCGCACGACAAACGTGCCGCGGCCTTCGCTCCCTTCCTCAAACGCAACTCGCGCGGCTTCTCCGGGCGCAAAATGTGCGCTGCGCACCGATAGACCCGATAGATGCGGCCGTCCCGGCGCGGAGAGTGCTAACGGAAGGGTACTCCACTCGATGGCGCCGTCGCGAACGAACGCGGCACCGACGGACAGCTCCCCGGCCGCGTTGGCGGCGCGCAGCGTCGCGGCCGCATGTCCGCCGTTGGTCCCGTCGACGCTGAACTGCAACCCCAGAGCGCTTTCGAAGGTGATCAAGGCATCGCCCTGCGATCCGGGCGCATCCGCGCTGACCGCGACCTCCTCGCCCGCGTGATACGAGCTTGCGCCGACGGAGATCCTCACGTTCGGACTTCGCCCGTCCGAGGTTGGCGTTGAGGCTTGCGGATCGATTTGCACGCCGGCGGCATCGGTAGCGCGACCGCCGTGGTCCGTCGATGCGAAAATCAGGTTCGTTCCCAGCTCCGGCGAGGTAAAGCTCCCTCGCGCGTGGCCGTCGCCGTCGAGCGTGAGTTGTTGCTGTTGAGTCGATCTTCCGTGCACGAGCGCGACGGTAACGCTCGCGTTTGCAAGCGGCTTTCCATCAAGCGTCTCGCCATAGACGTCGAAGGACAATGGCGTGCCCGAACTCTGTTCGACTCGGTCGACGTCCAACCGAAGCGCCGCCTGGGCCGTCGGAACCACGACCCGCGTATCGGCGGTGGCTCCGTCCGATTCGACGTGCACGCCGTAGGTTGAGCCGAGGTCGTCGAGCGGTCGCGGCACATCGATCGTCGCGTTGCCGCTGCCGTCGACGCGAACCGTTTCATCCAGCCACTGTGTCGTGGCCCACGGAGCAACGTCGGGCGAATATCCGAGGTAGACGTGCGGCGAGCGGACGACGGTTAAGCGTACGGAGACGCCGCCGCGTGAGGCGTGCACGAGCAACGGCACGTCGTCACGAAAGTCGCACGTGCTGCCGCAAGTCGCGCTCACGTCGAGCGAAAGGTCGCCGGCGTTCGAATCGACGTGCACCGTGGCGCCGCCGGCCCCGCCGCCCACTTGCGCCAGCACCGTGTAATCGCCGGCCGAAGCACCGCCCGGAATCGTAAGGGCCGTAGCGAACGCCCCCGCCTCGTCAATCGGAACGTGTCGCGCGGCGATCGCTCTCGCGCCGTCACGCAGCGAAACGAGGGCGATTCCGCTGCCGGCGCGCAGCATCCCGTTGGAGCGCGTTCGCGCGAACCCGGCGACTCGAACGACTCCGCCGGCGTGAACGACGGCTGAATCGGTTCGCACGCCGACGAGCGTGGCGGGAAACGGGGCTTGCGGCAAAAGGCTCAGGAATGCATAGCTGTCGCCCCACTGCGCGAGTGCAAAGACCGGGCGAGACGACCGGTTCCAGCGCACCAGCCCTTGCCCATCCGTCAGGGCGGTAACGAAGGAGTTACTGACGACCAACTGCACGCGCATTCGCGCCAAAGGCATCCCCGTTCCGAGATCCATGCCGTAAAAGAGAAAGCCGCTCGGCGTCTCCTTGGAGATAAGGCCGACTCGCGAACGATTGATCCAAACTTGCTCCCCGACGTCGCCCCGGCGCGCTTCGACGACGAAAAAGCCCTCGCGCGTTCCGAGCGGCACGTTCACCTGGTTCGACGCAAACTGATAGCCGCCCGGCGGCGTGAAGTTGAACGAGAGTACCGGATGGCGCCGACTCGTATCGATGGCACGCGGACTGAAATTCGAACCCGCGGTCAGCACGTCCGCGGGATTGACTGCGTAGACCGAAAAGGCGACGGTGGCACTCGAGTAGGTATCCAACCGAACCGAGGCCGGCTTCCACGGGTCGCTCGAGTCGCCGGCAAAGAGTTGGAAATACGAATCGAGCCGATGCAAATCGACGATCGGCCGCTCGGCTTGCGCGGCGGAGAGGTTGAGCGCGAAGGCGAGCAGAGCAACGGCTACCAGACGAGCGGCCATCATTCGTCTGCGCTGCTTCGGCAGGTTGAAGCGCGAAGCCCGCGTAAAGCGGAGCATCGTGGACGAACAGGCGGCAGGAGAGAGACCCACCTCGACGCGGTGCCGTTTCTGCGGCTTCGAAGAAGGCGCGGACGAAGCGAGAACCGTGCGCGAGAAACCGCACCTTCAAGTGGTCGTTGCCTGCGGCTCGTGCGGACACCCCTTCGCGGTACTCTCACGCAACTAGTGGCCGGTAACGCGTTCTCGGCAGTGAAGTCGCTAAGCTGGAGTACGGCAGCGCTCGCGGCGATCCTAAGTGCCGCCGCCTTCTCGAGCGTCGCGGCAGCCCCGACTCCGCCTGCGCAGCATTACACGCTTCCCACGGTTCCCTTGCACACCGAAGCCGTCGTTGAGGTCAACAAAAAAGGCCAGGTCGTACGAATCAAATCGACCAAACCGTGCAAGGTCGCGTCGTTCAACATTCAAACTTTCGGCAACGCGCTGCAGATGTGGATTCGGCGCCCCGACGGAAGCGCCGAGGTCGGGCTTTATCGCGTTTCGTATGACTACGATCCCAAGACGCACGGGGTCACGCGCAAGATCGCATTGGTCTCCACCGGCGGCAACTGGGGCGACGAAGAAGGCGCCGCCAACGTCATGATGGCGAACGCCAGAAAACAGGCGCTCGAAGAGAAACAGCGCGAGGAAGAGCAGAGCTCGAAACTGCCCTCGCTAAACCAGATTCGCGGCGCTTCGCCGAGCCCCAAACCAGGCCCGCAGATCACGTTTCCGCCCGCTTGAAGTTCGTGACGTACCGGTCGAGCGACGGCCGGCTTCGTCCGGGCGTGCTCGAAGGCGAAATGATTCGCGCGATCGCCACGCCGACGCTTCGCGAATACCTCGAACTCGCGCCGCACGAGCGCGTCGCCTGGCATACCGCCGACGAACTCGTTGCGCTGCAAAGCGTCACGCTCGACGCACCCGTTCGTCCGTCGCGCAACGTTTTTTGCGTGGGGCGCAACTATCTCGAGCACGCAAAAGAAGGCGCGCGAGCCGCCGGGCGCGAGTTGCAGCTTCGCGGCGTTCCGACCTTCTTCACCAAGGCTCCAACGGCGATCGCGGCTCCCGGAGCCGACTTGCACCTCGAGGCACGCGTTTCCCGAGAGTACGATTTTGAAGCCGAGCTCGCCGTCGTCATCGGGGCCGAGTGCAAGGACGTTCCGGAGGACGAGGCGCTTCACGTCGTCTTCGGGTATACCGCGCTCAACGACGTGACCGCCCGCGACTTGCAGCGCGAGCACGGTCAATGGTTCAAGGGCAAGAGTCTGGATTGGACCTGTCCGATCGGGCCCTGGATCGTCACTCCCGACGAAGTGGGCGACCCGCAAGCGCTGGCGATAACCTTTCATCGCAACGGCGTGGAGAAGCAGAACAGCAATACCGGCAAGATGATTTTCCCGGTCGCACGGGTGATCGCAGAACTCTCGAAGGGCCTGACGCTCCTCCCGGGCGACATCATCGCCACGGGCACCCCCGAAGGCGTCGGCTTCGCGCGTAACCCGCCTGAGTTTCTCGCCGACGGCGACGTCCTCGACGTGTGGATCGACAAGATCGGACATCTCGAGAACACGGTGACCATCGCATAATCGCGCCGGCGTGCGAAGGGCGCCGTCGCGTTGGGGCCGTATGACAGGACCCGACCAATGATTATTGCCGTTCCTCGCGAGGCTGCGGTAAAGGAGCGCCGGGTGGCGCTCGTGCCCGAAACGGTCTCGCGATTCGCTAAATCGGGTGTGGGCGTTAGCGTGCAGCGCGGAGCCGGCGACGCTGCCGCATTTCCGGACGAACTCTATGTCGCGGCCGGAGCGAGCCTTGCGGAGGACGAGCGGTCTTTGGCCGCAGCCGCCGACGTCCTGGTTACCGTCGGCCGCCCCGGCGACGGCGCACTCGCAAGCCTACGCGCCGGCAGCGTCGTCGTGGGCTTTCTCAATCCTCTCGGCGATCCGGCCTTTACGCAGCGCCTCGCCGCCGCGAAACTCACCGCTGTGGCCATGGAGATGATTCCGCGCATCACGCGCGCGCAGTCGATGGACGCGCTCTCCTCCCAAAGCAACATCGCCGGCTACAAGGCCGTTCTGCTCGCGGCCACGACGCTGCCAAAGTTCTTTCCGATGCTCACAACGGCCGCCGGCACGATTCCACCGGCAAAAGCGCTGGTGCTGGGCGCCGGCGTCGCCGGGCTCCAAGCGATAGCAACCGCGCGCCGTCTGGGCGCCGTCGTAAGCGGCTACGACGTGCGGGCCGTCGTCAAGGAACAAGTCATGTCGCTCGGCGCGCACTTTCTCGAGTTCGATCTCGGGATCGATGCGCAGACCGCCGGCGGGTACGCCAAGGAACTTTCCGCGGAAGACCAGGAGCGCCAGCGCCAATGGATGGCCGAGCAGATCGGCGCCAACGACGTCGTCATAACGACCGCGCTCATTCCGGGCCGCAAGGCGCCCATTCTTATCACGGCGGCGGCGGTCGCCGCGATGAAACCGGGAAGTGTCATCGTCGACATCGCCGCCGAGGCCGGCGGCAACTGCGAGCTGACCGTCGCCGATCAAATCGTTACAACCCCCAACGGCGTCACGATCGTCGGCACGACGAACCTGCCGGGCACGATGCCGGCCGACGCGAGCCGGCTCTACTCGCGCAACGTCCACGCGCTCCTGTCGCCGTGGATCAAAGACGGTGTGCTGGAGATCGACATGAACGATGACGTCGCCAAAGGCGCGGTGATCGCGCGCGACGGCAGCGTCTTGCTTGGAGGAGGTCAATCCTGAACGAACTCGCAACTCTCGTCGCCCCGCTTACCGTGCTTCTGCTCGCGGTCTTCGTCGGATTCGAAGTGATCTCCAAGGTTCCGACGACGCTGCACACCCCCTTGATGTCGGCCACGAACGCGATCCACGGAATCGTCCTTGCCGGCGCGATCGTCATCGTTGCCGCGTTGGCCGGCGTAACGCACGGTCCGCTGCTCACCACGTTGGCGGTGGCCGCGGTAACGCTCGGAGCGATCAACGTCTTCGGCGGCTTCGCGGTAACCGAACGAATGCTGCAAATGTTCCGCCGCAAGGGTGACGGCAAATGAACGTCGCGGTCGACTTCGCCGATCTCGTCGCCATCGCGCTCTTCATCTACGGTCTGCACGAGTTGAACTCGCCGGCCACGGCGCGCCGCGGCAATCGCCTCGCGATGGGCGGAATGGCAATCGCGCTGGTCGGGATCATCGTGCAAACGGGGGGCGCCGGCTGGCCGTCGGTAGTTATCGGAATTGCGATCGGCGGATTGGTCGGAATTTACGCCGCCCTCAAAGTAAAGATGACCGCGATGCCTCAGATGGTCGCGCTCTACAACGGCGCAGGCGGCGGCGCCGCGGCGTTAATTTCGACGGTCCGATACTTCACGGCAGGTCCGACGGCAAACATCGATGCGATCGTAGCGGTGTCGCTCGTGCTCTCCGCGATCATCGGTGCGATCAGCTTCTCCGGCTCGATTATCGCGTTTCTCAAGCTGCAGGAGGTGATGACCGGCCGCCCCGTCACGTATCCGGGGCAGCAAATCGTCAACGGCATCGTTCTGATCGCGATTCTGGGCCTCGCCATTTGGTTCGTCGCGACGCTGGGAGTGCTGCCCGGCTGGGCCTTCCCATTGCTTTTGCTGGCCGCGCTGCTCCTCGGCGTCTTCTTCACCTTGCCGATCGGCGGCGCCGACATGCCGGTCGTAATTTCGTTGCTCAACTCTTTCACCGGCGTGGCCGTCGCGATTACCGGTTTCGAAATCAACTCGACGCTGCTGATCATCTGCGGCGCGCTCGTCGGCGCCAGCGGCACGATTCTGACGGTCGCAATGAGCCGCGCGATGAACCGGCCGCTGACCAACGTGCTCTTCGGTGCGTTCGGCTCGGCCGGCGGCTCGGAGCCCGCTGCCGGCAGCGGCGGCCCGCAGCAGATCCGAGCGACGAGCGCCGACGACGTCGCCGTTATGCTCGCCTACGCTTCCAAGGTAATCTTCGTGCCGGGCTACGGCATGGCGGTCGCCCAAGCGCAACACAGCGTTAAGGCACTTGCCGATCAGCTCGAGAAACGCGGCGTCAAAGTGCTCTACGCGATCCACCCGGTCGCCGGGCGAATGCCCGGACATATGAACGTCCTGCTGGCTGAAGCCAACGTACCCTACAATCAGCTGCTCGACATGGAGGACGTCAACTCGGAGTTTCCGACCGCCGACGTTGCGCTGGTGATCGGCGCGAACGACGTGACCAATCCGGCCGCACGCACGGTTTCGAGCTCGCCGATCTACGGCATGCCGATTCTCGACGTCGATAAGGCCAACAACGTCGTCGTGCTCAAGCGTTCGATGCGTTCGGGCTTCGCCGGAATCGAAAACCCGCTCTACGAGCTTCCCAATACCTCGATGCTCTTCGGCGATGCCAAGGCTTCCGTCGACGCGCTAACCGCGGCCGTCAAAGCCGTATAAACTCAGGGTCCCGACGCCAACGACGCCGGCAAATCGTATTTACGTACCGCTGGCACGCAACGCAGCGGCTTTTTGCTGTTTGGTGCATAGACGCAGACGGCATGGCGAAGGTTGATCGGGCTGCTGTACCCATGGTTGGCAACGTAGAGATTGTCGTCCCCATCAACCGTCAGCGCGTCCGGAACATCCACGCCTCTTTCGATCTGATAATTCGGAGTCGATGCGCCGGGCGGGTAGACGGAAATCGTTCCGCGGCCCACGCCGCCGGAGTTGTTCGCGACGTAGAGCGTTGCGGAGCTGTCGACGGCAATGGCTTGTGGACTCTGTATCCCGGTCGTGATCGTTCGCAAGATTTTGGCCGAATCCGCCTTGTATTCGACGACGGTCGGAGACCCGCTTGGCATGCCATTCATTACGAAGAGATCGTTTGAAGGGTCGAGTGCAATCGCCGCCGGCCCCGTCACTCCTTGCGTAATCTTGCGCAAAGGTTTGCTCGATCCCGGCGCGTAGACCGTCACCGACTGATGAGAGTAACTGCCGTTGACCACATAAAGGTCATCGTTCGTATCGACAGCCAGTGAGATCGGGCGGTCGATACCCTTGGTGATCGTGCGAAGCAGCTTCGTCGTGCCGGCCTTATACACATCGACCGAACTTTCGCCGCTGTGGTACGCAACGCACGAAGGGCATGAAGCGACGTAGAGGTTGTTCGCGCTGTCCGTTGCTACCGCCGACGCGTAGTCATTTTCGATTTGGCGTGATGGGATAAGGCTGCCGCGATCGTACTCTGTGACGGCGCCGTCGTAGATCTGGTCTACGATGTCGTACACCCGTCCCGAGTGGTCGACCGTAATAGGTCCCGGATAGGCTGCCCCTTTACGAATTCGTTCGCCGACGCCGGTGAGCCCGAGCTCATACAGCGTAATGCTCCCGTGGCCGCAGCATTCACTTACGAAGATGTACGACGCGGGCGTGTGGGCGGCGCTACCGGCGACCGGCAGGGCCGGGTTCGCCGAAGGCGCGGTGGCGCACCCTACGAGCAGGGCGGCCGCGACGGCCCAAGCGTGGCAACGAAGATCGGCGATATGCATATCTGCCCTCCAAACGCCTAGAGCACAATGGTAATTCAGGTTACTTTTCCTGTCAACCGGAATTCCCCGCGCTTGCTTCACTTCAAGCGCCAGCCGTACGCGTTCCACGCCGGCAGGAAGGCGTTGGGCGCAAATCCGCCCAGCCGTTTGCGATACGCGTAGACGTAGTCGGCGTTGAAGAGGTAGATAATCGGAACTTGCTGCGCGACGATTGTCGCGATCTCGCGATAGATCCGCTTGCGTCGGGAAGGATCGGTCTGCGCAAGCGCTTCGTCTTCAAGGCGGTCCACTCTGCCGTCGCACCACCGCATGTAGTTCGACGAAGCGCCGCAGCGCAGAACCGAAGAGTCGTCCGGATCGGCGCCCATCGTCCACGGCACGTAGGCGAGATCGAAGTTGCCGGTGGCGAGCACGCCGGTTCGCGGCAGAAAGAGCTGGGCGTTGCTGACCGGCTTGACCACGACGTCGATGCCGCGTTCGCGCAGCTCGGCTTGAACCGTCGTCGCGACGCGGACGCCCGTCGTCGACTCGGGAAACTGCACGTAAACGAGCCGTAAAAGATTTCCGTCGCGGCGACGCATGCCGTCCGGGCCGCGGCGCCAGCCGGCCGCGTCGAAAAGTCGATCGGCGCGCGCGCTATCGAAGCCCGGCTCATGCACCGTAGGATCGAACGCCCAGGAAAACCGCGGCTGGATCATGTCGGTCACGGGATAAATTCCCAGCGTTATCTTTTGCGATATTCCACGGCGGTCGATCGACATGGCGATCGCGCGGCGTATCGCGGGGTTATCCAGCGGCACGTGTTCGGTATTCAGTGCCAGTCCGGCTACGACGGCGGTCGGCACGGTTACGAAACGCAAATGCGGATCGCCGCGTACGACGGCCAGCTGCGCCGGCGCCAGGAGATTCCAATCCAGCTCGCCCGACTGCAGCAGGAGCAGATTGGTCGAAGGGTCGGGAACCGTTCGAATCGCGAGCCCCGCGATCGCGGGCCTGCCGCGCCAGTACCGCGGATTGGCGACATAGCGCAAGCCTTCGCCGCGCCTCCACGACACGAAGCGATATGGACCGTCGCCGACGTTCGGTTCCGCATTGAAAGCGGCTCGCTCGAGCGGTGACTGCGCTCGCAAGACGTGCGCCGGCAGAACGAACTGCGGCGCAAGACCGTACGAGAAGTACGTCGTTGCCGCCGGCGCCCAAGGCCGCCGCAGATGAAAGACGACGGTGTCAGGCGCGGGTGCGACCGCGCGGTCGATGAGATCGTAGCCTTCGTGCGACCGCACGGGATTGCGCGGGTCGAGGATTGCTTTCAACGTAAAAAGGACGTCCGCGGAAGTGACCGGCCGGCCATCGCTCCACGTGACCCCGGTCCGCAACCGGTACGAAATGGTTCGGCCGTCGGCCGAGACCCCGCCGTTGGCCCGCGTCGGAACTACCGCCAAGAGCGCCGGAACGGGCCGCCCGGCGGCATCGCGGTCGATAAACGGTTCGAAGACCAACCGCGCCGCCTGCAGCTCTACCGAAGCAGCGTCGGGCGTTAAGAACAGCGGATTGAGGTTCTGCGGATCCGCGGCCAGGTCGAAGCGAACCGTATTTCGAGGAGCCGGGGAGGGCGGAGCGCATCCGGCGCTCCCGCCGACCACGGCCAGCCACAAAGTTACGGCGACCACCCCGCTTGCGCCGAATGGATTCCGGGTGGTATGCTTGGGACTCCGAAAATTATTCGGAACTTCTGGCCTCTTAACGACTATGATTGCAAACATTGAAGGGCTCGACGAGCTCGACCTGCGGATCCTCGACGCGTTGCAGCGCAACGCGCGTTCGACCTTTAGCCAGCTCGGGACGTTGGTCGGCCTCAAGCCGCCCGCCGTCCACGACCGGGTGAAGCGGCTCGAGCAGCGCGGTTATATCCGGGGCTACGGAGCAAAGCTCGACCCCGCGCGTCTTGGAATCCATCTCACGGCATTCATTAGCTGCTACACCTCGCCGGACTGCGCCTACGACGAGTTTACGCGCACGCTCAGCGAGATGCCGGAGGTCTGCGAAGTGCATTCCGTCGCCGGCGAGGAGAGCTTCGTCTGTAAGGTGGCGACGCGTTCGACGCAACATCTCGACGACTTGCTCGCTCGGCTGAAGGCGACGCCCGGTATGGCGCGGACGCGGACGACGATCGTGCTTGGAATGCCGTTCGATCGCGGCGGCGTGACGGTGCAGATGCGATGAACGCTCCATCGACGGCGGGCTGTCATCCACTGGGGGTTCATCGCGTGCTCGAGCCGGCCGGGGCAATGCCCCAAGATGCCTGGAAGCTCGACAATACGCCGGCGGCTGGTGAGAACGAAATCCTGTGCGACGTCGAGGTGCTCAACATCGACTCGGCTTCGTTCCGGCAAATCGCGCAAACGTGCGGCTTCGATGCCGGCCGCATCGGCGACCACGTCACCGCCAACGTTCGGGCGCGCGGCAAGCAGCACAATCCCGTCACCGGCAGCGGCGGAATGTTTGTGGGACGCGTTTTGGAAATCGGCGAAGCGCTGCGCGGCGCCGTCGGTCTTTGCGCGGGGGACCGGATCGCATCGCTGGTCTCGCTGACGCTGACGCCCTTGCAAATCGACGCCGTCACCGGCGTGGATCTGGCGACCGCCCGAATTTGGATCCGCGGGAAAGCGATTCTCTTTCAAAGCGGGCTCTGGACGCGCTTGCCCGAGGATTTCGACGAAGAGGTGGCGCTCTGCGTGCTGGACGTCGCCGGGGCTCCCGCGCAAGTGCGGCGCCTCTGCTCGGCCGGACAGACGGTGCTCGTCGTCGGCGCAGACGGCAAGAGCGGTCTGCTGTCGTGCGCGCAGGCCAAGGCCTGCGTCGGAGAGAGCGGCCGCGTGATCGGCATCGTTCCCTCCGCGGATACTCCCGGGGCACGCCTGCTGGCTCGTGAGGCTTTGGTCGACGAGCTGATCGTGACCGACGCGCGCGATGCCGTTGCATCGATCGGGCAGGTCGAGGCATCCGCGCCGCAGCTTGCGGACGTCGTCGTGAACTGCGTCAACGTGCCGGGAACCGAGCTCTGCTCGATTCTCTGCGCCCGCGACGGCGGAACCGTCTATTTCTTTTCGATGTCGACGTCGTTCACGGCGGCCGCGCTGGGTGCCGAAGGCATCGGCCGGGACGTGACGATGATCATCGGCAACGGCTATACGAAGGGTCACGCACAAATCGCCCTGCAGACGCTGCGCGATCGTCCCGCACTGCACGCACACTTCAACCAGATCTATGCAAGGAAACCCCGATGACCCAAACGTTTGTTCTCGCGCCGCATATCAAACCGCCCGTTTCTCCGGAACAGTTCGAGTACAAGGAGCTAAAACAAGGCGAGTTTTGGCGCCACATTCCGGCCTACGCCGAGGTCGACGAGGCGACGTTTCTCGACCACTTGTGGCAACAGCGCCAGTCGGTGAAGACGGCCGAAGAGCTGCTCGAGACGATTCGCGGCGTCTGCTCGCCCGAGTTCTACGCAGATGCAGAAGAGGGCTTTCGCCAGGCTCCGATGGCGGTGCGCGTCTCGCCTTACGCCATCGCGCTCATTGATTGGAGCGATCCGATCGACGACCCGATTCGCCGGCAGTTCATTCCGCTGGCCTCGGCGCTGCTCCCCGACCATCCGCGTTTGACGCTCGATTCGCTGCACGAGCAGCAAGACTCGCCGCTGCCGGGACTCGTGCACCGCTATGTCGACAAGGCGCTCTTTCTGCCGCTGGCCGTCTGCCCGGTCTATTGCCGTTTCTGCACGCGCAGCTACGCGATCGGACCCGACACCGAGAACGTCGACAAGATCACGCTGGCCCAGACGCCCAAGCAGTGGCAGGAGGCGTTTGCGTACATCGCAAGCCGTCCGGAGCTGGAAGATATCGTGATCTCAGGCGGCGACGTCTACCAGCTTGCGCCCAAGAACATCGAGCTGATCGGCAACGCGCTGCTCGACATCCCGCACCTGCGCCGTCTGCGCTTCGCAACCAAAGGCCCGGCGATCATGCCGATGAAGCTCATCACCCACACGGAGTGGCTCGATGCCCTGACCGCCATCGTGGAGCGCGGGCGAAAGTGCGGCAAAGAAGTCGTCCTGCACACGCATTTCAACGCCCCCGAAGAGATCACGTGGATCACGCAGAAGGCGATGCGCCTGCTCTTCGAGCGCGGGATATTTACTCGGAATCAGTCCGTACTGATTCGCGGCGTCAACGACACGCGCGAACGGATGCAGTTACTGACCAAGCGGCTCGGCCACATCAACGTGCACCCGTACTACGTCTACATGCACGACATGGTCAAAGGCGTGGAGGAGCTGCGCACTACGATCGCGACCGCGGTGGATACCGAGAAGTTCGTTCGCGGTAGCACAGCCGGATTCAACACGCCGACGTTTGTCTGCGACGCGCCCGGCGGCGGCGGGAAACGCGATGTCCACTCGTACGAATACTACGATCGCGACAACGGCATTGCGGTCTATGCGGCGCCGAGCGTCAAGCCCGGCAAGGCGTTCCTCTACTTCGACCCGATCGATCAACTCGGCGCGGAGGCCCAAGCCCGCTGGGCCGCCCCCGGCATTGCCGACCAGATGATTCGCCAGGCAATCGACAACGCGGGTTTGGAGAACGATCAGCTCGTTTTAGCGTAGAGCACCCCAACGCGTCTTCCAGCGGCCTGCGATAGTGACGAGCTGGCGAAAGCGTCTAGCGTTAAGCCCGGCATGATACTGGTGCTCCCAGGCTAGCGTAAGGATACCTCGCGCGTGATCGGACGTGTGAGGTGGTGCTATAATCGGCTCATGCACGCGCAAATACCGTTGTCTGGAAGCGACGAAGACCTGCTGCGGATCTCCGCACAAAATCCAGGTTGGCGAGTCGAGCGGACCGCCGCCGGGCAGCTGCTGATGACTCCGCCCGCGGGCGCCAATTCGTCGAGGCGCAATGCGCGCCTAGCCGCAATCGTTGACGAATGGTCGCAGTCGCACGGGTACGTCGCCTTTGACTCGAGCGGCGGTTTCCGTTTGGGCGCCTCCGAGGTTGTCTCGCCCGATGCATCGCTCGTCGCAGCCGAGGACTGGGCGAAGCTCGGCGACGAAGAACGCGAGTTTTTTTATCCCGGAGCGCCCGCGATTGCCATCGAACTCTGCTCGCCGACGGATGAGCCGGAGAGAATGCGAGCGAAGCTCCAACGGCTGCGCGAAGCCGGGACCGCATACGTCATCTTTATCGACCCATATCGGCGCGCTATTTGGACGGAAGGCACGCCGCCCGGTGGTTTCGACCTTAATTTCGAAGAGCTCCTAGATTAGGAAGGGTTTCGGACGCGCGCGATCGCGCGCATCGGAACGGGACCGGCGGGACGAAGCGTGACCAGCGGAGCCGTTTCCACGCGCGCTCCCGGTTCGAGCGTAAACCGATAACTGCGCAGCAAGGTTTCCAACACGATTGTCGTTTCTCGCAGCGCAAACTCGTCGCCGATGCAGCGGCGCGCCCCGCCGCCGAACGGGATGTAAGCGAAGGGCGGCGGTTCGCTTTCGAGCCAGCGATCGGGTTCGAAAGCGTCGGGATTCGTGAAGTATTGCGGCTTGCGGTGCAGCAGCAGCGGCACCATGAAAACCGTCGTCGTAGCCGGGATGCAGCTGCCGTCGCTCAAGGTTACGTCGCGCAACGCCTCGCGGCCGATGATCCAGGCCGGCGGGTAAAGCCGCAGAACCTCTTTGACGACCTGCGTGAGATACTCGCGGTCGCCGTCGCACGCGGCAAGCGCCGCGCGCCGGTCGACCTCGTCGTTCTGCGCAAGGAGAAAGAGCGACCACGTCAACGTGTTGGCGGTCGTCTCGTGCCCGGCCATGAACAGCGTCATGATCTCGTCGCGGATCTGTTCGTCGGACGGCCGGTCCTCGGTCTCCCTGTCTCCAGCGGCCAGCAGCATCGACAGCGCGTCGCCGCGCTCGCTGGGGTCCAAGCGGCGGCGTGCAATGAGGCCGTAGACGAGCTCGTCGAGCATGGCGCGCGCCCGCCAAAAACGTCGCGTGCTGGGGAACGGGAGGCGCGTAACCAGCGCGCCGGCGGGCGTTAGCATCTTAGGAAACTCGTTCATCATCAGCCGCAGCGCCTCGCGGACCAGCCTCGCCGATTCGCTCTCGTCGCTCCCGAAGAGCGTCTCCGTGGCGATTCGCAACGTCAACTCGGTCATCGCGCCATGCGCGTCGAAGACCTCGTTCGGCCTAATCCGCTCGACGAAGTCGGCCGCGTCGCGCTCCATCACGCGCGCGTACTCCGCGATGCGCTCGCGGTGAAAGGCCGGCTGCACGATGCGCCGCATCTGCCGGTGCAGCGGCTCCTCGCTCGTGAGCAATCCGTCGCCGAGCAGCAGGCGGAGCACTCGCGTTCCCAGCGACTTCGAAAACGCGTGCTGCTGCGTGACCAGGATATCCTTGACGAGCGCGGGGTCGTTGACGAATACGTAAGAACGCCACGGGAGCGAAAAAGCCAAGACGTCCCCATAGCGCTCGGTCATCTCTGCCAAGAAATCCGGGAAACGGCGGAATGGAACGGGCAAGAGGCGCTGCAGCGTCGTCCACCGGCCCGGCCCTGGAATCGCGGAGCTCACTTTACGCCTGCGGCCCGGTAGACGATCACGTCGCCGAAGCGGCAGATTGCGCGATACTCGCCTCGCGCGACTTCCGCGGCAACCGCAGAACGAATATGAACCTGGTACTCGCTGCCCGGGAAATCGTCGGCGTAGACGAGATAGTCGACGCCGCTGGTAAGGTCGATCGTGGCGCGCGGCCGCCGCGCCGCCACGGCAGAGAACCATTCGTCGACGGTTGAAACCGAAGCGTTTTCCGGCACGCAATCGAACGCGCGACGCGCGTCGGCGAGGTCGTGATAGTACGGATGCAGATAGTGCAGCGGATGCAGCGGGTCGAACGCGATCAAGAAGACGATGCAGAGCGCGGCCGAAGCTGTCGTCCAAACCTTTGCCACCCGCAGGCTGCGCTTGCGCGCCTGCACGACGACTCCCATGATGGTCGCAACGAGAAGCCAGGGTATCCAGAGCGCCGCATAGTGGTCGCCCATGCGCCAAACATAACCGGAGTTCGCGAGCAGCACGACGGCGGCGCCGGGTAACGCAAGCGTTGCCCACCATGAAAATAGCGGCAAGAAGGCCAGCGGGACCAACGCCTCGAGCACGTAGGTAAGCCGACCCAAGGTGAAAATCTCGCCCGCGAACTCGCGCGGGTGCGTCAGCGGCGAGAGCACGAGCGCGAGCGGACCGTTTGCAAATGAGTAAACGTAAAAATGGCTCGGACCCCAGCCGCCAAAATGCAATGCGAGAACCGTATAATAGATCGCGAATATCGCCGCCGCGCCGCAGGCTAGGCCTGCGCCGGCGATGGCCGTCGCCCGCGGATCGAGCGGGCGCCGGTCGAGAAGACCCTGTCCCACTGCCGCGGGCCGCAACCCGATAGCGACTAAGACGAGACCGAAGAAAACCAGCGTCAGCGCGGCATCTTCGCGCAAGCCGACCGCAACGATCGCGCAGGCTGCAAACCAGAGCCACCGGCTGCGGTCGGCCGCGACGAAGAGGCCTAAAACCAACGGCGTGAAGAGCCCTAGTTCGTGAAACTCGTCGAAGCCGAGTGCGAGCAGCGGCGGGTAGAGCAGCGTGAGGAATCCTAGGCGCTCGGCAAGTTTCGCTCCGGCGTAGGGGCGCGCGAGCGCGGCGACCAGCGGCGCGCTCGCAACGGTCGCAGCGGCTTGCACGAGTTGCAAGGGCAGCGCGCTGCGCGTCAGCCCGACGAAGGGCCACAGCAACCCCAGCGACGGCGAGAAATGATAGCGGAGGTGCGTGCCGTTCTCAACCCCGTTTCGCATTCCGTTGAACGCATCGGCAACGATTTGCGCGAAGGTGCCGGTATCGGAGCCGTAGGTCCACAGCTTCGCTCGGACGCACGCGAGCACGGCGAGAACGGCGAACTCGATCCCGGCCCAAAGCCAAACTCTCACGGGCAGGCAGACCGCGGCCGATTGACCAACCGCGCAGGACGGTGAAGAATATTTGCGTCTTTTGCGGCTCCCGCCTCGGCAACGATCCGGCCTACGCGGCGCTCGCGGCCGCGACGGCGCGAGCCATCGTGCGAGCCGGATACGGCGTGGTCTACGGCGGGGGCAGCGTCGGCTTGATGGCCATCGTTGCCGATGAGGCGTTGGCGTGCGGCGGTGAAGTAATCGGCGTCATACCCTCGGCGCTGGCCGTCAGTGAGATCGCGCACCGAGGCTTGACGAAGCTGCACATCGTGTCGACGATGCACGAGCGCAAGGCGTTGATGAACGACTGCAGCGACGCCTTTATCGCGCTGCCGGGCGGCTACGGCACGATGGACGAGTTCTGCGAAGTGCTGAGTTGGCGGCAGTTGTGCATTCACGACAAGCCGATCGGACTTCTCAACTACCGTGGTTACTACGATGCATTGCTGGCTCTATTCGACTCGATGCTCGCCCAGGGCTTCCTCACCGTGCAAACGCGCCGGCTCTTCGTGGATGCTTCGGAAATCGAAGAGCTCTTGCGAGTAATGTTTTAGCGTCACAGATCCTAGCTCGGTTCGGCGAGCGCGGTTGCGACGATCCGCTCCTGTTCGGCTGCATGCTGCCCGGCATAGCCTTCGCTGGGGCTTGCGCGATAGCCGCGTCCGATGTACTCGATATCGAATCCATCGCGCTTACCTTCGAGGAGGCGGCGGCGCACGAAGGCTCGCGCGCCCATGTTTTTCGGCTCTTCCTGCACCCAAACGATCTTCTTGAGCTTTGGATAGCTCGAGATGACGCGATTGATTTCGCCTACGGGCAACGGCGCCAGCAGCTCGATGCGTGCGATTGCAGTACGACGCAACGACCCGTAGGCCGCCTGCGCAATGAGATCGTAATAGATCTTCCCACTGCATAGAATGAGCCGCTCGATCCGCTCGCGCTCGAGCGTTCGCGGATCGTCGAGCACCGGCGCAAAGCTCCCCGTGGCCATCTCGTCAAGCCGCCCGGCGGCAAGATCGGCGCGGAGCAGCGACTTCGGCGTCATCACGACCAACGGCACCGCGATCGGCGAGCGAGCCTGCATGCGCAAGAGATGGTAGTAGTTGCTTGCAACGGACGGCTCTGCAACTCGCAAGTTTCCTTCCGCGACGAGTTGTAAGAACCGTTCGGGACGCGCGCTGGAGTGCTCGGGGCCGGCTCCTTCGTAGCCGTGCGGCAACAGCAGCGTCAGGCGCGAGGTCTGGCCCCATTTGGCTTGACCGGCAGCGATGAACTGGTCGACGATAATCTCGGCGCCGTTGAAGAAGTCGCCGTACTGCGCCTCCCACAACACGAGCGCGTCGGGCTGCTGCGCCGAGTACCCGTACTCGAAACCCATGCAGGCATATTCGGAGAGCGGGCTGTTTCGAATTTCGAAGGATGCTTGTTCGGGCGCGAGATGCTGCAGGGGTATCCAGAAGCGCTCCTCGGATTTTGAGGAGCCGTTTCGCACCCCCGCCGAAGGATGGAAAACGGCGTGGCGATGGCTGAAGGTTCCTCGCTCGGTGTCTTGGCCGGTAAGGCGAATCGGGGTGCCGGCCAAGAGCAGCGAGGCAAAGGCCAGCGACTCGGCGGTTCCCCAGTCGACGGTTCCACTCTCCTCGATGGCTTTTTTGCGCCGCTCGAACTGACCGCGCAGCTTGCGGTTGAGCGAAAATCCCTCGGGGACCGCCGTTAGGGCATCGCTCCACGCGATCAGCTGACGGCGATCGGCCTCCGGCAGGAGCGTGCCGTCGAAGGTGTTGCTCCCCGACATCTTTTGACCGCGCGTAGGCGACGGCGTCGCACCTCGCACGGTGCGGCGAACCTCTTGCAGGCCCTGCGTCGCCGCGTCTTCCATTTCGCGCGCTTGCTCCGCAGCAATAACGCCCTGATTGACGAGCTTATTTGCGAAGAGCTCGCGCACCGTCGGATGATTCTTGATCCGTTCGACCATTTCGGGCTGCGTATAGGCCGGCTCGTCCTGTTCGTTATGGCCGAAGCGCCGGTAGCCGATCAGGTCGATCAGCGCATCGCGACCGAACGCCCGGCGAAAATCTACGACAAGATGGACCGCCGCGATGCACGCGTTGACGTCGTCGGCATTAACGTGCACGATCGGAACGTCGAAGCCTTTGGCTAGATCCGAAGCGTATCGCGTGGAGCGCCCGTCGCCGGGGTCGGTTGTAAAACCGATTTGATTGTTTGCGATGAGGTGGATGGTGCCGCCGGTTTCGTAGCCCGGCAACGACTGCAAGTTGAAGACTTCCGCGACGATGCCTTGACCGGTAAACGCGGCGTCGCCGTGGATGAGAATCGGCACGGCCCGCTTGCGGTCGAACGACGGCACGCCGTGCGAGTGGTCGGTCTGCAGCGCGCGCGCGCTGCCTTCGACGACCGGATCGACGGCCTCGAGATGGCTCGGATTATGTTCCAGCGTAACGTTGATGCTCTTCCCACGCGAGGTTGAGAACGTTCCGGTGGCGCCGTGATGGTACTTGACGTCGCCCATGACGTCGTCGTCCCCAACGGTTCCGCGATACTGTGCCGCTTCGAACTCGGTCATCACTTCTTCATACGGCATGTTTACAACGTGAGCGATCACGTTGAGCCGCCCGCGATGCGCCATGCCGAGGACCGCATCGGCGACGCCGTCCTCCGCGAGCATGTCCAGCATCTCTTCGAGCATCGGCACCATAACGTCGAGCCCTTCGCCCGAGAACGTCTTCTGACCGAGGAACGTCTTGCGCACGTAGCGATCGAAGGCTTCGACGCGGGTCAGGCGCTCGAGCAGCTCGATCTGTTGCTGCGGCGTCTGCTCGAACTTGCTTCGTCCCGATTCGATATAATCGCGCAGCCAGACGCGCTGTGTTGCGTCGGAGATGTGCTCGATCTCATAGGCAATCGTCGAGCTATAGGTTTCCCGCAGACGCGGCAGCACGTCGGCCAACGTGTTGCCGGGGACCTTGACGCGCAGCACGCTGGCGGGAATCGCGCTCTGCAACGCCGGGGTCAACCCGTAGGTCTGCGGCTGGAGCGACGGGTCGCCGACGGGTTCGGTGCCGAGCGGATCGAGATTTGCGGCAAGGTGACCGTAGCGGCGGTAAGCGGAGACGATTGCCATGCCGGCCGCCGCCGCGCGCAACATCTCGTCGGAGGGGCGCGCCGTCGCCGGGCCGGCGGGCGCGAAGGGAAGTTGGGCGACCGGCGCGGCTTGCAATCCGAGCGACGAGAAGACCGTTTCGTAAAAGCCTTCGGCGCCTTGCAGCAGTTGGTCGACGCTGCGCAGATACTCGCCCGATTGCGCTCCTTGAATGACCCGGTGGTCGTAGGTGCTCGTGATTTGCATTACCTTCGATACGCCAAGAAGGCGCAGCGACTGTTCGTTGGCATTTGCAAAGCCGCCGGGATAGCCAATTGCGCCCGTTGCAATGATCGCGCCTTGTCCAGGCATCAGACGCGGTACGGACGCTACGGTTCCGATGCCGCCCGGATTGGTCAGCGTGAAGGAGGCGCCGGCGATGTCATCGGCGCCAAGCTTATTCTCGCGCGCTTTTGCGACGAGTTCCTCGTACGTCGTCCGAAACGCGGCAAAATCCAGTTCGCCGGCGTTACGGATGACGGGCACGATCAAGAACCGTGTGCCGTCCTTGCGCTCGCTGTCGACGGCCAGGCCGAGATGAATGCCGGACTCGACTCGCAGGGGCGCGCCGCTCTCGTCGCGCCGAAACGAATACGTGATGAACTGATGGTCGCGCGCTGCACGAACGAGCGCATACCCGATGAGGTGCGTGAACGAGACCTTCTCCGTACGCCCGGCCGCTTTGATCGCGCCGGCAAGCTCTTTGCGGCGAGCGTCGAGCACGTCGACCGCGATGGTTCGAAAACTCGTTGCCGTCGGGATCGAGAGACTCTGCTCCATGTAGCCGGTCAGCGCAGCGGCCGGGCCGCGCAACGGCATCGTCTTCGCGCCCGGCGGCAGGGCTGGGAGCGGCGTCGCCGCAGCGGCGGGACGGCGATGCGCTTGCGGCGCTTGCTCGATCACATCGGAGCGCAGGATCAAACCGTTTGGCCCGGATCCGCGAACGAGTTTGAGATCGACGTCGAGCCGCCGCGCCATCCGTCGCGCCGGCTGATCGGCTAGCGCTTCGCCGGCAGTCGCGGCCAAAACGGTCCGGGGAGGCGCCGGCTTTGGAACCGCTGCTCCGTTTCCCGCAGTGGGTTGACGAGCGGCTGCCCCATTTTCCTGCGACGTGTCGATCTGCGCCAGAACCGCGCCGACCGAGACCGTCTCGCCTTCGCGAGCGGCGATCTGGGTCACGACGCCCGAAGCGGTAGCCGGAACCTCGACGTCAACCTTGTCGGTCGTCACCTCGACGAGGGGATCGCCTTCGGCAACGAAGTCGCCGACGCGCTTGCGCCACTCTACGATCGAGCCTTCGGTAACGGACTCGCCCATTTCGGGAAGCGTTACGTCAACCAGGGTGCCTTCCAAAACAGGTTTCATTTTATCTTTTCCGGCGCCGGAGGCCTACGACTCCACGCCGGTTCGGCCTAGAAGTAGTTCGCCGGCAAGGCACCCGTTACAACCAAGGCGTTCTTGCGAAAGTTCGGGCGAGCGTGGCTCAGGACGAATGCGGCCACATCGTAGGACTCGGAAAGCGAGAGCGAGCCAGGCGCGTTGCGCGGCATATTGTACCGGATGAAACCGGTCATCCGGTCGGCGTGCGCCATCCCAGCGCCGTTATTGAAGGAGTGTGCTCCCCACAGGGGCGGATATCCCGCGGCGCTGATGCCGCTTCCATTGGGCTGGTGGCACATCGAGCACTTGCTTGCGTAGATCTTGGCACCGTTGCCCACGTTCGCGGCAACTTTTGGTAAGGGCACGATATAGCGATCGGCCTTCGGCTGCGCGGCGCCGACCGGGACCCCGCGGGAGAGCCAGGCGATGTACGCGACGATCGCAATCATCGCCTTGCTGGAATAAGCCGGTGCCGTTCCGTTCATGCTGTACAAGAAGCATTCCGCGATGCGATCTTGCAGTGCGATCACGCGGTGCGCGCGCTTGTTCCATTGTGGAAATCGGCCATAGAGGCCGATGAAGCTGCCGCCCCGCGCTTGCGTGCCGGCCGCGATGTGGCAGGCCGCGCACGACATTTGAGCGCCGACGTATGGCTTCAGCAACCGTGGCGTGTCGACGATGATCGAGTGCCCGTAGGCGACCGCTTCACCGACCGGTCCCGCCGGCAGCGTTTTCGGATCGTAGGTGGCCGTCGTGGTTTGCGCCGCGCCGCCGGAGTACGCGGCTAGGACGAGCGTGATTGCGAAAAGTGTTGCGCGCATTCGGATCCTCAGATTTAAAGAACCAGCGTCAAGTACGTGTAGTAATACGTCGCCTGCAGAACGGCGATGGCTGCCACCATCGACGGCACGACGACGGCACCCGGAATTAAGTGGGTCAAAATGTCGCCGGCCACCTCCGCTGCGGTCATTGAGGCGGGTGCGAAACCCCGGCTAACGAGTGCGCGGGCCTGCTCTTCTACGGCGGTATGACAGGTGAGGACGATCAGGCCCCGCTGCTGCAGCATCTCGATCGAGGCGTCCTGGTACATGCCCGCGGCGTCGTCGGGATCGGCCCGAAGATCGATGGGTGCGCCCCGCTGGAGGAAGACGTTTGAAACGATCGGCGCGCCCGCCGCATCGCTCAACTTGAAAAACTCTCCGATGCGATACCTGCTCCAAATGGGGTCGGCATAGGCGTAGACTGCCGATGGACCGTGACCTGCAAGTGCGACGGCGATCGAGCCTGCGGAGTAGCCAAAGCCGAATTGAAGCCCGTTCAAGGCATTCTTCACGTTGACGAGCATGCTCGGCCGAAAGGCGACGGCCTCGACAACCTGACGAATCTCAGCCGGCCGCGCCACGATCTGCTCAAACGCCGCAGCGTCGAAGTCGGAACGGCGCTCGACCAAGTGCGCGCCGCCGGGGACGACCGCGGCCGCGGTTGCCGACGCCGCGAGAAAGTCCTTGCGATTCATCGGTGCATCTCTCCGTCAACTCTTTTCGTCTCCCTGCAATTTCGAGGTCCAGCGCGTGCGCCTGGCCAAAAGGAAGAGTCGATGGCGAGCCTGACTGCAGTTGCTATAGCGCTCTTCGTCTTCGGAGGCGCTATCGGAGCCACGATCGGGTGGCTGGCGGCGCGGGCGGAGAACGCGGGGCTACGCGCGACGCTCGAGCAAACGCAGCACTCCGGAGAAAAGGCGATCGAAGCGCTCTTGGAGCGCGCGAAGAACGAACTGCGCGAAGCGACGGCGCTGCGCGCCAGCGAACGCGTCGGCGAGCTGGTCTCGCCGGTAACCCAAAAGCTGGGCGAGTTCGACCGGCTGATTGCCGACTTGGAGGCGACGCGCCAACGCGATGCGGGCAGCCTGCGAGAGCAGATCGACCAGCTCTTGGGCCGCACCGACAAGCTGGAGACGGCGACCTCGCACTTGACCACGCAGACCTCGACCCTGGTAACGGCGCTGCGCAATCCGGCCTCGCGCGGCAAATGGGGCGAAATGCAGCTGCGCAACGTCGTCGAGAAGGCCGGCATGCTCGCGTACTGCGATTTCTCGGAGCAGCAGACCGTCGTGCTCGAGGAGGCGCGCGTCCGTCCCGACATGACGGTAAACCTTCCGGGCGAGCGCTGCGTCTTCATCGACGCGAAAGCGCCGACCGATTTGATGCAGGCCGCGCTCGAAGCCGCCGACGACGAGAAGCGCAAGGCGCTCGTCAAGCAGCACGCTCGAGCCTTGCGCGATCACGTCGACGCGCTCGCGCGCCGCGGCTATCAAACGGCTAAAGGCTCCGCAGACTACGTCGTCATGTTCGTGGCGGGTGAAGCTTTCGTCAGCTCCGCCTGCAACGAAGACCCTTCGCTGATCGAGTACGCGCTCGACAAGGGCGTACTGATTACCGGGCCCTTGACGCTGATCAGCCTGCTGCGCACCTTCGCGATGGGCTGGCAAGCGCTGCGGCAGGAAGAGAACGCAAAGCGAATCGCGACGATCGGCCGTGTGCTCTACGAGCGCGCGCTAAAGTTCTCCGAGCATCTCGCCGAGGTGCGCAAACATCTGGAGCGCTCCGTCAATGCGTTCAACGGCGCGGTCGGTTCTTACGAAACGAAGCTGCTTCCCCAAGGGCGCAAACTGAAAGACGAGGCCTCACTACTGGGTGACGAGCTCTCCGAGCTTCCGCCGATCGACGTCGTACCGCGCGACCTCACCGCGCTCGATACTCCGGGCACTAGCAAACGTCTGCCGCGCTCGCAACAGCTTTTCGTAAACGACGACGCCGTCTAAGTAGCCTAGGGTGACGGGGTCGCGGCGGGAGCACGATCCGCAGCCCAAGCCTTGAGGGCGTTCAGCGTGTTCTGCACGTGTAGCGATGGGTCGAGGCTGGTGTACGTGTAGACGATCGTACCGTCGGGGACGATCACGTACGACGTTCGATTCGCATATTGCGGGTTCTGTGCGAGCACCGCGTCGTAGGCTTTCATGACCGTTCCGTTGGTGTCGGCCGCGACCGCAAACTTGCTGCGGCATTCACTCACCGAAAACTTCTGCAGCTTGTCGAGCGGATCGTGCGAAACGCCGATGACCGTGGCGCCGAGCGCTTTGTACTGATCGATGGCGTCGGCAAATTCGTGCGCTTCGATCGTACACCCCTTCGTGAACGCCGCCGGATAGAAGTAGAGCACGACCGGCCCCTTCTTCAGCGAGTCCGCCAGATCGAAGGTAAAGGCGTTTCCACCTAGGCTTGCTTGGAGCGTAAAATCGGGTGCCTTCGTTCCAGTCGCGAGCGCCGCCGACGCGGGCAGCGGGGAGAGCATGGCTGCGACCACCGCCGCGGCCAAATACCGTCGAATTATCATTGAGGAGCCTCCTCTCTCCGCCGGCGATACTCCTTCGACGCTATCCCAAAAAGACACGTTGCATTTTTGGGATACCGTGGCCCCGCTATTCCGGCGTACACTCTTGACACTATGGGACGTCATAATACAGCTCTGAAATGAAAGCCTTGGTGATGGTCGCCATTCTATTCGCCGCGGGGCTCGCGATGACGCCCGTTGCGGCTTGCGCTCAACCCCAGCCGTCACCGAGCCCAACCTCGCAGGCGGCACCAGCGGCCGCGCCCGACTCGAGCACCGGCGGGTTCGACGCAAGCAAACTCACGCCCGCGCAGCAAGAGGCGCTCCGGCTAGCGATCATCAAGACGTCACAAAATCCCGTCGGCAACATCACCGTGGTACCGTTCCAAAACAATTTCAACTACGGCGTGGGTCCGTATACGCGTCTTCAGTATAACCTCAACGTGCAGCCAGTCATCCCGATCATGCTCTCTCCGAGCATGACGCTGATTGCACGGACGATATTTCCTATCGTCAACCAGCCTTCGGCCGCGCCTCCCGGTGTCTGCGCATCGGCGAACGGATGCCCCTCTACGCTCGGAATCGGCGATACGCAAGAGCAGTTCTTTTTTGCGCCAAAAACAAAACCGGATCAGCTCATTTGGGGCGTCGGGCCGATTTTCCAGGCTCCCACAGGCTCGCCGGCCTCGTTCACATCGGGTAAATGGTCGGCCGGTCCCGACGCAGTCGCGTTGGTCATGCCGGGAAAATGGGTGATAGGAGCGCTGGTAACGCAGCTTTGGTCGTTTGCCGGGCCGTCGTCGCGGCCCGACGTCAATACCTTTTTGCTTCAACCATTCGTCAACTTCAATATCAAGAACGGCTGGGCCGTGTCGACCTCGCCGGTCCTAACGGCGAACTGGAGCGCCGCAGCGAATAAGTGGGGCGTTCCGCTCGGCGGCGGTGTCGCGAGGACGTTCAAAAACGGCAATCAGCTGATGTCGCTCGCCGTATCGTACTATACCTACGTCGCGCGGCCGCTCGGCTCACCGCAGACGAACCTCAAGGTCGTGTGGAGCCTCCTCTGGCCCGTCAAGCGCGGAATAGACATCGGCCAGTTATTGAAGGAAGCCCAATAAGCCGTAAAACGGCGGCTATTTCTTAGAGGTTGAACGTATATCCGAAGAGCGGCCCGCTCATGTTGAACTTTTGAACGGCCACGTTGGGCGGAAACGAAAAGTAGTTCAGAGTACGATAGGTAAAGACGAGAGTTTGGCCGTGATCGAAGGCGTAACCGGCGCCGGTCATGCCCTCCCACGTCTGATTATTTGCGCCGGTACTCGTTCCAATATCGATGTAGTACGGCACGAAGATATGGCCGTCTCCGAAGAACGCCTTCCCCCGAAGCCCGGTGATAACGTCGTTTGTAACCGTCGAAGCGAGAACGGTGCCATTGGTTGCGAAGGTTCCCCGCCTGCCCGTGACCGAGGCATTATAGCCCAACGTCAGGTTGATCGGAGTCTCGCGTAGGCCGAGGAAGATGCTTAAATCGGCGTCGTGACCCCGTGCCACCGTGAAGCCTGCGCCGGCCTCCCAAAGCCTCGTGGCGATCCGAGCCGACGTACCGACATTAAGCCGAAGTTGACGTTTGCCGAACGGCCCGCCAATCACCGCGGATTGCGCGGCGCTGGCAGAAGCGTTCGCATAGATGTAGTCCCCGAAAACATCGAAGTCGCCTTTGCGTATATCGAGTGCCCCCATCACGGCCGAGTTTAGTTTCGAGGCATAATCGCTCGGCGTGGTCTGAAAGTTGATCAATCCGGAATGCCCCGCATGGCCCGCACGAAACCGCACATTGGGAACGGTGTATTGGAACGTTCCGTGCAGCGTTGGGAGCCATAGATAGGGCGCGAGCGTTATATGCGTCTGCCCGTCGTACTCCCGGTCCATAAGCGTCGGACTCGCCGCCGGAGCGGGCGTCGGCGCCGCCGTATCTTGCGCCAGAGCGACGGATGTCGCACCCGCGAAGGCGGCCATCGCGAGAACCGCCGACGCGGCAAGACCCTTCGTGGAGTTTAAAGCATTCATCGCGCTCGATTCTACCGGGGGAGTCCCGTAGCGTCTATCCCAAAGACGCAAAAGGGGATGCTCGGGCGTCGGATTGCGCTAATGGGACAGTAACCCTGCATTTTCGGCGCTATCATGGGTCATGGCCGCTAACGCGCCGGCTAAGTATACGGCCCGCCTGGAAGGGTCCGCCGGCATCATACAAGATGTTGAGTACGAATGGCTCGCCGCCGGAATTCTCGAGCTCACGGTGCGCGCCGCCATGGCGCGATCCCGAGATGAGAGCGAGTGGGAGCATGAGGAGCTGCGGCGGCGAGGATTAGGCTGCCTCCAAATCTTTCGAAACGGCAAAGCGATCTGGAGCGATTGTGATAATTTTGAGGCCGAATTGGCCGAAGCTAAGCGCTCAGACTCCGAGGCTCACTTCAAGGCAAGCAACGAACTCGACCCGGCTTTTCTCGAGGCGCTCGACCGAGATATTCGGCGGCGCTGGCGGCTCGCCGGCTATGAAGTTCCCAGCCTATTGGAAAGCATGAAGGTAGTTTTTTCCGAACTCGAGGCGGACGCAAAGGACCGCATTGCCCATGCTCGCCAGGCCTTTGCCGATGAAATCCTCACCTCGGCCTGCGGCGATCTCTACGACGTTCGCAGCGTTTCCGACGGAGACTCTCCGAACATCTCACGATAGTCGGCGGTGAAATGTCCCATATGCCAAAAGCCCCATGCGGTCGCCACATCGATGACGCGAGTTCGCGCGCGGCGGGGACGCTGCAGCGCTTGCCGAACGCCGTTGAGCCGCTCTCGCTTGAAATACGCCATCGGGCTGAAGCCCGTGACCGCTTGGAAAGCGTTGATCAGCGAACGCAGGCGCAAGCCCGAAATTCCGCTCAAATCCACGAGCGTCACGGTTTTGTCCAGATGTTCGTGCATGTAGGCTTCGCAGATTCGCACCGCGGCGACGCGGCGGTTCAGCGATGGGGAGCGCTCGGCGCCTGGGCCGTGGGGACCGGCGACAGCGTCGGCCAGCAACGGAAGTAGAGCGCGCTTGACCAACGCGCGCGTCGCGTGTCGCAAGAAGCCCGACGATTTCGTCGAGTCGCGCGACAGCCATTGCAGATATTCGCGAAGGCGCCTTGCAAAGAAGTCGTTGCGTTCGAGCGAAACGTCGCCGGCGTTTTCCATCAAAACCCGCGCGTCGGGCGAGTCTGGGAAGTCGCGCGCGAGGCGACGCGCGTCGGCCGTCACGGAAAGGAACGCCGACGGCCCTGCGGTGCTCAGCCAAATCGACGCCCCGGAGGCGGCCACGTGACCCTCGTCCACGCCGGTTCCGAACCAACGAGCGCACGTCGAGCCGCTCGCGAGAATCCCGATTACGAACCTATGGGGCTTGAGATCGGCCTCGAGCTTGAACCCGAGGTTGGAGCGATGCCAACCGACGCGCATTGCATCGAGCCTGACGATGCGATGCTCGGACTCGAACAAGCCCGGCTCCATCTGCGTCCAGGCGAAGGACTCGGGCACCAAGGCCCCTTTCGTGCGGCCCGGCATACGCCTAAAACGTTACCGCCGGCTTGGGAAAATGATGGGAAGAGACGTGGCCAAACGTACCCATATTCCTTTGTCTTCCTTAAGGCTTACGCTCTGAAGCGGCTGCGTCGGGTCGTTTTTGCCGCACTCGGTCTCGCGCTTGCCATCGCGCCCGCGCAAAGCCGCGCGCAGCAACTCCCCGTGCCCAATCCCACACCCGCCCCGCCGGCGCCTTCCGTTTCGATCGAGGAAGAGGTTTCGCCCGAATATGACGACGAGAGCGGTTCCAGCAGCCTCGTCAACCTGCGCGCTCAGCTGCCGTATGTCGCCGGGGCGCAGTATGTCCTTCGTCTCAAGCTTCCGATCGTGATATCGGCGCCGGCCACTGCCGTGACGGGCGCCGGCGATCTCGCCTTGTACGATTTGGCCGTCACCGATACTGCACGCGGCCGGTGGCTCGAAGGCGTCACGATTCGCATCCCAACCGCTCAAAACGACTCGTTAGGCAGCGGGAAATACTCCATCGGCCCGGCCTTCGGCTATGAGACCGTGCGCGGGCCTTGGACCTTGGGCTTCTTCCAACAAAGCTTCTTTTCGGTTATTGGACCCGCATCGCGTTCGGCCGTCGGTCAGTCGAAGATCGAACCCTCGGTTACGCTCGCGGTCGGGCGGGGCTGGGGCATTGGACTCTCGAGCATGGCCTTCACGTACGATTGGGTTCGCGATAAATGGACCGAAGTGCCGGTAGGCCTGCGCGTCGCCAAACGGTTTAGCGGCGGTCTTAATCCGCTCGAAGCCTCGCTCGAGATGGAGCAAAACCTCGCTGACGCCAGGGGCGCACCGTCGTGGACGATTCGCACGCTGCTTAAGTGGACGTTTCCCCGATAGCGGCGAACAAAAGCTCGACGATGAGGACGGATTAAATGCAGACCTGGGTTCACGGACTGCCCGACGGCGTCTTCTTTACGCGTTTAGCAATCGCCACCGTTCTCGGCTTGGCGATCGGGTTCGAGCGCCAGTGGCGGCAACGGACGGCAGGGTTGCATACAATGACCCTCGTTGCGGTCGGCGCAGCGCTCTTTTGCGCGCTTCCCGGACTCGGCGGAAAGGTTGCGGACCCATGGCGCGTGGCCGCGCAAGTCGTCACGGGTGTCGGCTTCCTTGCCGGCGGCGTTATTCTGCGGCAAGGACTCGACGTGCGGGGACTGACTACGGCCGCCACGCTGTGGGCGACCGCCGCCGTCGGCGCCCTCGTCGGCAGCGGTTTTGAGCTGCAGGGCGCGGTCGGCGCGGGTGTCGTCGTTGCCGTCAACGCCTTCGCTCAGCCGCTGGCCAGTGCCATTTCGCGGATACCCCGCCCCGCGGCGGAGAACTTCGTTACCACCTACGTTCTGCGCCTGACATGCGCGGTGACGGCGCAAAGATCGGTACGCGAATGTATTATCGGCGAGGTCGGAAAAACATCGCTCACGCTGGTCGAACTGAACACCTCTGCGCCGAGCGATGGTTCCGTTGAAATCATCGCCAATTTGAACCGGCCCGGGCGCGACGACGGCATCTCCGAAAGAATGCGCAGCGAGATCGCCGCCCTTCCGGGCGTGGCATCGGCTACCACGGAATCCGTCGAGCATGTTGTATGAACGCGTCGGCGCCAATCGCACGATGGGGCGGGACGCTTGGAGTCCTGCTGCTGGCGGGCGTCGCTCTATCATTTCCACGCCGCTACGAACTCGGTCCGCCTTGGGAAGACACGATCTTTATCATTACATTGCTGGTCGTCGTTCTGATATCGGTGACGAGCAATCTCCTCAGAGGTCCCGGACGACTGAGCAACGCCGCGATCCTAACGGTCGTCGGCCTCATGTCGGCGTACAATGCGCTGGCCCTCTGTCAGCTCGTCCTCTTCTTACTCTTTCCGGATGCTAATCGGACCGAGATCGAGGGGCCGCGCCTTCTCGCTTCTGGGGTTTCGATCTGGCTCACTAACGTGCTCACTTTTGCGCTGCTCTACTGGGAGGTCGACGGCGGAGGGCCGGAGCGGCGCTTGCGCGATCCCGCCGGTCGCCGCGATTTTGCGTTTCCGGGCGCCCTAACGACGCCACGCTACGCGGAGTATCTCTTTCTCGCTTTCAATACGGCGACGGCCTTTAGCCCGACCGATACGATGCCGCTGACCACCCGAGTGCGCATGATGATGATGGCGGAGTCGGCCGTTTCATTGATGGCGCTGGCGATCGTCGCCGCGCGGGCAATCAACATCATGCACTAGCGAGCCCACTCCTTTCCAAGGTTGCGTTTACGGGATAGAACGCGACCCCTCGAACCAGTATGCTGTTTGCACGATCGAAGCCAACGGCTTCGATATTTTGATCTTTCGAGCTAGCAAGCAAGCACAACCGAGAAAGGCTTCGACAAATGCCCGCCAAGAAACCGAATATCCTCATCCTTTGGGGCGACGACATCGGCATCTGGAACATCAGCAAGTTCAGCAACGGCATGATGGGATACCGAACCCCCAACATCGACCGCGTGGCCAACGAAGGCGGTCTCTTCACGGACTACTACTCCCAGCAAAGCTGCACGGCTGGGCGCGCCTGTTTTATCACCGGTCAGAACCCGATCCGCACCGGCCTTACGAAAGTGGGCATGCCCGGCGCCACGGTCGGCTTGCAGCCCGAGGACCCGACGATCGCCGAACTGCTCAAGCCACAGGGATATGCCACGGGCCAGTTCGGCAAGAACCACCTCGGCGACCGCAACGAGTTCCTGCCGACCGTTCACGGCTTCGACGAGTTTTTCGGCAACTTGTATCACCTCAATGCCGAGGAGGAGCCCGAGCTGCCCGACTACCCCAAAGATCCGAAGTTCAGGGCGATGTTTGGCCCGCGCGGCGTACTGCATTGCCTGGCGACCGACAAGGACGACGCGACCGTGGATCCTCGCTGGGGGCGCGTCGGCAAACAGACGATCGAAGACACGGGTCCGCTCACCAAGAAGCGGATGGAGACCGTCGACGAGGAGATCACCGCCCGCGCGCTCGAGTGGATGGAGAAGCAGGCCAAGGCCGATCAGCCGTTCTTCCTCTGGTACAACTCAACCGCGATGCATTTCAGAACCCACGTTGCCGAAAAGAACCTCGGCAAGAGCGGCCAGGACCCCTACAGCGATCGGATGGTCGTGCACGACGAGCAGATCGGCATGATGCTCGACAAACTTGACGAGCTGGGCATTGCCGACAACACCATCGTGATGTATTCCACCGACAACGGTCCGGAGAACGACACGTGGCCCGACGGCGCCAACAGCCCGTTCCGCGGACAGAAGGACTCCAACTGGGAGGGCGGCTGGCGCGTGCCATGCTTTATCCGCTGGCCCGGCACGATCAAGCCCGGTTCGGTTTACAACGGCATCGTCTCGCACATCGACATGTTCCCGACGCTGCTAGCCGCAGCCGGCAACCCGGACGTCACGCAGCAGCTTCTCGACGGTTGCACGGTCGGCGGAAAGAAGTTCAACGTCCACCTCGACGGTTGCAACCAGATTCCGTATCTCTCCGGTGAAGCGAAAGAAAGTGCTCGCAACGCCGTTGTGTACTTTAGCGATGACGGCGACGTCATCGCGGTGCGAGTTGGCGACTGGAAGTTCAACCTGGCAGTGCAGCGCGCGAACACGATGCAACAGTGGGCCGAACCGTTCGTTAAACTCCGGCTTCCGCACATCGTGAGCCTACGTCGTGACCCCTTCGAGCGGGCAGACTTCAACTCGAACACATACTTCGACTGGATGGTCGACCACGTGCCTCAGATGTACATGATGCAGGCGGTTATCGCGGGACAGATCGCGGACTTCGAAAAGTTCCCGCCCCGGCAGAAACCGGCATCCTTCAACCTGGACGAAGTCCTGGCGCAGGTGCAAAAGCCGCACAGCTAAACACATCGCCGAATCGACGGAGCCTTGCATACCGGGCTGGATAAACTCCGTATGGAAGGCTCCTAAAACGTCAACTCGTCAACGCGAACGCTGGTATTGGAGCAGTAGATCGATGCTTGCACAACGGGTAGCCGTATTCGCTTTCGCAGCTTTGGCGGTTTTGGCCGGAGGCGCCGCCTCCCAGGGCAATGCAGCAACGGCGAGCGGCGCGACCGCACGGCATTCGATAGCCGGTGCAGTGGCCGGCGATGACTGGTATTCCGTCGAGCAGGCCGCGCAAGGCCAAACGCTCTTCGCGCAAAAATGCGCGGTCTGCCACGGAGTAAGGCTTCAGGGCGGTGCGGGTCCCGCGCTTGCCGGGAACCAGTTCTTTTTGCGATATCGTGGTAAGCCCGTGGCTGCGCTGTGGTCGACGATTCACACGGAGATGCCGCTCAACGCCCCCGGCACGCTGTCGTCGCAGGAATCTTTGGCATTGGTTGCGTTCATTTTGCGGCAGAATGGCTTCCCTGCGGGGCCATCGCCGATTATCGGGCATTACGACACCGCGCGCATCATTCCAGCCGCTGCACCGGGCACTTCGCCGGCGGCAGCAACGGTGACGGCGGCAACGGCCGGTCCGGCGATCGTCAAGCAGCCTTCGACGAATCTCCCCTCACAACAAGAGCTTGACGATGCCGGCTCGGATGCGGGAGATTGGCTCACCTACGGAAGGGACTACCGGGGTTCGCGTTACTCGGCCATTTCAGATATTACGGCCAAAAACGTTTCGGCGATGAAACCCGTTTGCTCGGTCGAGCTTTCGTCCCCAGGGTCCTTCGAAGCGGGCCCCGTTGCGTATCAGGGGACGCTTTACGTCACCACCACCACCGGTACGTTCGCCATCGAGGGCCGGACGTGCGCGAAGATTTGGAGCTATCAATACAGCGCAACGGATATTGAAGCCGGCGCCAATAGCAAGGGCGTAGCGATCGGCGACGGACGGGTGATTCGCGGCACGGCGGACGGTCATCTCATTGCCCTCGACATCAAAACGGGCGAGCTGCTCTGGAACCGCAAGATCATGGATTCGAGCGGCGGCGCGTCGGCGATGGCAGCCCCGCTTATTTGGCACGATCTCGTCTTCATGGGGACCGCCGGGGGCGACGTCGGCGTGAGGGGCAGTGTGGCGGCGTATCACGTCGCTGATGGGACGGAAGCCTGGTCCTTCTCCACCATCCCGATGAACGTCGAGAGCGGTTCCGGCACGTGGAAGAAGCCTGCCGCCGCGACCCACGGAGGGGGGGGCGTTTGGACGTACTTCACGCTCGATCCCAAAACCGGCATGGTCTTCGTCGCGGTGGGAAATCCCGGCCCGGATTTCAATCGTGCAGCACGCCCGGGTGCAAACTTATTTACAACGGGCATCGTTGCGCTCGATGCGAGCTCCGGAAAGCTGCGCTGGTCGTATCAAACGCAGCCGAACGACGACCACGATTGGGATGCGACCGGCACCGCCGAGTTCGACCTGCGTGGTACCCAGGTTCTCGCCGCAACGAGTAAAGACGGTCTGCTCCACTTGCTCGATCTTAGCGACGGCAAGCTGCAAACGAAGACTCCAACTACGACGCTGGCGAACGTCAACGCCCCGATCACTTCATCGGGAACCCACTACTGCCCAGGCGTGGTGGGCGGTTCGGAATGGAACGGAGCCGCCTGGGACCCGGTGACCGGCCTGGTCTACCTGAACTCAGTGGACTGGTGCGTGACCGTCAAGCTATCGAAACTCGCGAGCATCAAGAACATCACGCATACTGGGAAGGCCGAATCGGGCGCAGCGGCCTTTGGAGGCGGCATTCCCGTGCCCGACCCGATGACGAAAGCCTTTGGATGGACTACGGCCGTCGATCCGACAACCGGCCGGGCGCGCTGGCACAAAAGGATGACCACGCCAATGATCGCGGCGCTTACGCCGACGGCGGGAGGGCTTCTGTTTACCGGCGACCTCAACGGTAACCTGTTCGGGCTTGACGCCGCGAGCGGCAGAACCCTTTACAGGTACGATACGAAAAACGCCCTCGCCGGCGGAATTATTACGTATCGCGCCGGCGGTAAACAGTACGTAGCCGCCGCTGCAGGCAATACGTCGTTCGTTGCTTGGAAGGTAACGGGAAGACCGACGCTGTTTATCTTTGCGCTGTAGTCCGCACGTCCCATGAATCTTTCGATCGGCGCGCGGGTCGCCGAGTTTTACGAACGCCATCCCTATCCGCCGCCGGTCGACGATTTAGAGGCGTACCGCCGGTCGTGGGACGACCGCCGCCGCCGCGCCGATTCGCACCTCTTCTGGCCGAGCGAGCCGTACCGCGGCGACCGCAGCATCCTCGTCGCCGGCTGCGGAACGACGCAGGCCGCACACTATGCGTTGCGCTGGCCGCGCGCGCACGTCGTCGGGATCGACGTCAGCACGTCGAGCATCGCATTCACGCGACAGTTGAAAGAAAAACACGCACTCGACAACCTCGACGTGCGTCGACTTGCAGTCGAGCGGGCCGGCGAACTCAACCGGTCGTTCGAGTTCGTGGTCGCCACCGGCGTGCTGCACCACTTGCCCGATCCCGACGCCGGGCTACGTGCGTTGCGCGGCGTGCTCGCCGCAAACGGGGCGATGCACGTAATGGTTTACGCACCATACGGCCGTGCGGGAGTGTACATGTTGGCGGACTACTGCCGGCGTCTTGGCATCGGTCACACGGACGTCGAAATCCGCGACCTCGCCGCGAGCCTCAAAGCGCTTCCGCCGGACCATCCAATTGCGCCGCTGCTGCGCAGCTCGCCCGACTTCGCCAGCACCGCCGGCCTTGCAGATGCGCTGCTCCATCCTGCCGACCGTTCCTACTCCGTGCCGCAGCTGATGGACTTTCTCGATCGCGGGCGGTTGTCGTTCGGGCGCTGGCTGCGCCAAGCGCCATACCTTCCGTGGTGCGGTGCGCTTGCGTCCGCACCGCACCATTCCAAGCTGATCGAGCTATCGGTGCAAGCGCAATACGCCGCGATCGAACTCTTCCGCGGAACGATGGTCCGTCACAGCGTCGTCGCTTTTAGGAAAGGTCGACCCGCTCAAAATGGCTCAGTCGATTTCACCGGTAATGCCTGGCCGCGCTACGTCCCGGTTCGCTTGCCCGATACGATCGCCGTGCGGGACCGGCTGCCGCCGGGAGCGGCGGCCGTGCTGATCAATCGCAATCACACCTATACCGACCTCTATCTGCCGATCGACGCGCGGGAGGCAGAGCTTCTTGCCGCAATCGACGGAGAACGCACCATCGCAGAAATCTGCGGCGAGAGCGTCGATCGCACTTTCGCTCGCGACTTTTTCCGACAACTCTGGCGATGGGACCAAATCGTGGTCGATACTTCGGCGGGCGCCGTACCGTCGTGATTCAAAACGGCTGGTTTTCCTGGGAAGCAAGCTGGACCTGGGGTATCGCACTCATCGCCTTCACCGTCGCGCTGCACGTGAGTTGCGTCGTGCTCGCCGCCTTAGGATTACACAGGCTTCGAATCGCACAGAATACCGGCAGGCACCCGTTCTTTCATACTACAGCTGGCGCCATCGTCGTGATCGTGGCCGTCGCATGGCTATTGGCCGTGGCTCACGCCGTCGAGTGCTCGATTTGGGCGACTGCGTATCTGCATCTCGGCGCCGTCGAGAACCCGGCGGACGCGATGCTCTATTCGATCGATTCGCTCACGACCCGCGGCACGTCAGGCTTGATCTTGCAGCATCATTGGCTGATGATGGGTGCGATCGAATCCATCAACGGCTTGTTGCTCTTCGGTATCAGCACCGCGTTTTTGTTCCACGTCACGCGAGGTTGGCTGCCGGACTTAGAGGCGCAGTCTTCTTAGGCACGCCGAATGGCCGCCCCAAGAAACGCCACGCACGATAGGGTCACGACCGTTGTTACGCCCCAGCCGGCGAATGCGAGCCAACCTTGGATTCGGTTCTCGCCCATAACGGCGCGGTTTTGCGCAATTGCGACGAGGAAGCACAGCGTCAGTGGCGTCGCCAAACCGCCGGCTACCGACGCCCAGTAGAGCAGCCCGATTGGCGAGAACCCGGCGAACGCAAACGCGGACGATACTGCCAGCGACCCAAGAAGAACTCCGTAAAAGATTCGGGCTTGGCCGACCGGCGCGTCGAGGCTACCCCGCCAACCGAACGTCTGAGTTACGACGTAGGCGCTCGTTCCGGCGAGAACCGGAACCGCAATAACGGCCGAGGCGAGCAATCCGATCGAAAACAGCACTGTGGCCCATCCGCCCGCTAACGGCGCGAGAGCGGCGGCGGCATCGGCCGCGGTTTGAACGGGCGCATGGCTCTTGCCCAACGTCGCCGCCGTCGCTACGAGAATGAACAAAAAACAGATCCCGGGCGCCAACGCTCCCCAGGCGGCGTCGGCCTTCATCGCACGCACCTCCGAGGGCAACGTCCCGCGCTCCGACACCTCGATCGACTCCCAATAGTAGACGTAACTCGTCAGCGTGGTTCCCAGCAGCGCGAGCGCTCCCGTCGCGACGGGTACCGTGAGATCGAAATGCGGAATCGCGAGCGAGTGCAAAAGCGCTCCCCAATCCGGCTTTGCGAGCACGGCGCTTATCCCGTAGCAAATGAAGATCAAAGGTAGAAACGAGAGAAAACGCTCGACGTGCGAGTAGGATCTCGATAGGAGAAGCCACGCCACGGCGCCGGCAAACGGGAGTACGAAGTAATCTCGCGGTACGCCCGTGAGAAGCTTGAGCGATTCGGCGCCGGCCTCGAGGTCCGCGCTTAGCGTCATGACGTTGACCGCCAAGACCGCGACGAGCGCCAGCAACGCCCACGTGAAACCATAGTGTCGCCGGATCGCGCCTTGAATGCTCGTCGGTGATATCGCGCCGATTGCGGCGGCAATGCTCTGGACGACCGCGATCATCGGCAGGAGCAGCACCACCAGCCAGGACAGAGCGTATCCGGTCACCGCACCAACGACGGCGAGGCTCGCCACCGTCGTCGGATCGGCATCGGAGGCGGCTGAGACAAGGCCGGGCCCAAAGCCGACCGCTCTGCGAGTCATAAAGTTCTACTTTCTTATTCACGAGGGCAAGGCATCCCCTAAGGCACGGCGTAACATCCGCGCTATGGCAAGCACAATTACGGCACGCGAGTTCAAGCTTCTGCTCAAGCCGGAGGGGTTCCAAACCAAACGATCCGTGCTCGAGTTCAACAGCCAATTAGCAAAGATAGCCGACGATCTCGGGGCCGAGTACGAAGGGTTCGATCGCGTCGATTCCGAGCTTCGCGAAGTACGATTCTTCGATACGCCGGATACGGTGTTCCGCAAGAACCACATCATTCTCCGGCTTCGGCGCGATCGTTCGAGCGGGTGGCCGGACGAAACCTGGGAAGTGACGTTCAAACGGCGCTCTCCCGACTTTAGGGAATCGGCCGATTTCGACGTGACGTCGTCGATGAAGGACCTAACGGTCAAGATGAAGTTCAAGGAGGAGATCATTCGTGGCGACGCTCCGCGTACGATAAAAAGCATCTTTTCGAATAACTATATCGCCTACTATCCGGTCCAAAACTTTGAACTGCCGATGTCGCGAATCATCGAGCTCTTCCCCGGCCTCAAAGCTCTCGACCTCGACCCGGCCCAACACGTGAAAGCAGTAAACAACGCGCGCGTATTCGAGGTTGGGGCTCGCCTAGGAATCTTTACGTTCGGAAAAAACGCGGTCGCCCACGCCGATCTTGCGGTCTGGACTCGCCCCGCTACCGATAAGTTTGACGTACTGGTTGCGGAGTTTGGCTGGTCGTATCACATGCGCGGCGAGGCCGGTAAGGAGCAGAAAGCTCACGAAGCCGCCGATAAGTTTTTCAAGGAAATCCAGGCGCCTCTCGAAGAGGGGCTCTTCGACGGCACTACCAAAACGGCGCTCATCTACGGTTACGCCGAGAACTGAGCGGCGCGCGCCCTACATTACGGGGCCGCAGTACCCGGAGCGTACTCGAGCCGTAAATGTCCGGAAAAGAGCAAGCCAGAGTGGCCAGCCCTCAAAAAGCCGCTTGCCCATCGCGGACATTCTTGCGTGACCCGACCGTCCTTGCCTTGCGGCTCGGACCTTAAACGGAAGCGGGCGCCAAAAGGCGCCCGCTTCGGTAGTGAGTCTGGGTACTTACGCGCCTGCGGCGTGCGCGGCGGCGGCCTTTGCGATCTGGGCTTTGACCGCTTCGAGGTTGAACGAGGCGCCCTTCTGCATCGGTGGGAATTCGATCGCGGTTTCGGCCATCTTGCCCACCACCTCTTGCACGAGCACGAACCGCCAGAACTGGTACACGAAGAAATGGTAGTAGTTCAGTGAACCGCTCATGCCCGTTCGTTCGAAGGGGTCGAGCCGCAGGTTGACCAGGATCGGCCAGTCGACCTTTACCGTCCCCCCCAGCCAGCCATTGGGCTGATCCACAAAGCGGTATTTATAGTCGTTGACGCGTACCGCGCCGAGCGTGCCTTCGGCAAAGTAGAATATCTCGTGCCGGTTCGATGGGCCTTTTCCGGTAATGAGATCCATCTGGTTGTAGCCGTCAAGGTGCACTTTGTAGGTCCGGTCGCCGAGTTGCTTTCCGTTTTTGAGCTCGTCGGCAATATTGGGGTTCCCTGCCGCCGCGACGAACGTTGGGAACCAATCTAGACCCGAGAAAATTCCGTTCTCGACCTTGCCCGCAGGGACTTTGCCCGGCCAGCGCACGATGCACGGCGAGCGGAATCCGCCTTCGAGCACCGTTCCTTTGCCGCCCGCGAAAGGCGTCTGCCCGCCATCCGGCCACGTAAAGTTCTCGGTGCCGTTGTCGGTCGTGAACATGACGATGGTGTTTTCCTCAAGACCGTCGTCCTTTAGCTTCTGCATGACGGCGCCGACGATGTCGTCGAGCTGCGCCATTCCGGCTTCCGATTCGGACCAGCCGTTTTCCGCCGTCCGCATGGCTTGGTACTTGGGGGAGAGGTGGGTCACCACGTGCATCCGCGTCGGGTTGAGCCAGACGAAGAACGGCTTGCTGTCTGCCTTCGCCTTGTCCATGAACTTTACGGCGTGGTCGAGGATCTCGTCGTCGACGGTCTCCATGCGATCGGGGTAGAGGGTCCCCGCGTCCTCGATCCGCTGCTTTCCTACTTTTCCCCATCGAGGATCGACCGTCGCATCGTCGCTGTCGGTTGCCCAGCAATGCAGCATGTTGCGCGGCCCAATCTTATCCTTGAGTTGTTGAGGATAGTTGGGATGTGCCGGGTCTTCCATGGCATCGAGGTGGTAGAGATAGCCGAAGAACTCGTCAAAGCCGTGAAGCGTCGGCAAGTACTCGTTTAAGTCGCCGAGGTGGTTCTTTCCGAACTGACCCGTGGCGTAGCCCATGGCCCGCAGCGCCGTAGCGATTGTCGGTGCTTGGGCGGGCATTCCCACCTTGGCACCTGCCTGACCGACGGTCGTCAATCCCGTGCGTATCGGCAGTTCGCCGGTAATGAAGTTCGCGCGGCCGGCAGTGCAGCTGGCCTCCGCGTAGTAGTCGGTGAATCGCATCCCTTCGGCGGCGAGCCGGTCGAGATTCGGCGTTCGGCTCGCCATGATTCCCTGATGATAGGCGCCGATGTTGAACCAGCCGATATCGTCGGCCATGATTGCGACGATATTCGGTGAACCTTGAGCAGGCATAGCCGACTCCTTTCTTGCCTTAGAGAGCCAACCGTAGCACCGCGCGAGGGAATACGCTATCCAAAAAGCGCAAAGTTCCCGGCCTTCAGAACCGGATAACATACGACCACTCCTTGGCACCTGGGGCGACGGATTGTTTTGGAGGGTCGGCATAGCCTGAGTCGCGAAGCCTCTTGCTCTCTACTTGAGGAGGCGCGCCGATGAACCCGGAAAAGATCGCGGCGGTCGTGATGCTGGTCTCGCTGATGCTGAGCGCCGGGCTCGAAATCAACGTCGAGCATTTGGTGGCCGCGTTGAAGAACTACGGCTTGCTCGCTCGCGCGCTCGTTGCCAACTTCATCGTCATTCCCATCTTCGGCGTGCTGCTCGCTCGTGCGTTTCACCTCGATGTGTATGTCGCGATCGGATTCGTGCTGATGGCGCTCGCACCCGGCGTTCCGTTCTTGGTTCGCGCCGCGGGGCGGACGCCGGGTGGGAGTCTCGGATTCGCAGCCATGCTCGCGTTTGTCATGCCGGCGCTATCGATCGTCACGATACCGCTGACCGCTCGTTTCATTTTTGCGGCTGGGTTTATTGCTCCGGCGCAGGCGACGGGAAATGTACCTTTCGGACGGATCCTCGTTACGCTCGTCGGCTTCCAACTCGTGCCGCTGCTCGTCGGGCTGCTGACGGCCAACACTGCTCCGAAGCTCGCGGCGAAACTGCGGCGCCCGCTGCTGCTGCTGTTCTTTGTCGCGGCCGTGGCGCTGATCGTGATTCTCGGCCCAACGCTGGAGAAGGCCGTCGCTTCCGTCTACGGCTCGCGCGTTATGTCGGCGACCGCCGTTCTCGTGCTGCTCTCGGCTGGAACTGGCTGGATCCTCGGCGGCCCGCAGGTCCAGTACCGCAGAACCTTGAGCATCGCCACCATGCTTCGGAATATCGGCACGTGCGCGGTCGTCGCGACCGCGACCTTCCCCGGCACGCCGGTCGCTCCAACCGTGCTGACGTACTTCATCATCCAGTTTCTCATCAGCATCGTTTTCCGCATCTACTTCCGCCGAGCGGCCACGCGGGCCGCCGCAACGTAAGGAGCATGGCATGACACCGCTGATTCTTTCGAAGTTCGGCTTCTGGACGCTCGGTACGCTCGATTACATCTCGCTGATCGCGGCGACCACAAACGCGTTTAACGGCGCGCTGCTCGCGCGGCGGCCGGATCACTACAAACACTTTACCGTCGCGGGCGTCATCATTCTTGCGTATGCCGGCGGCATCGGCGGCGGCATCGTACGCGACGTTTTGGTGAACAAAGTTCCCGCGCCGCTCGAAAACCCATGGTACCTTGTCGTGTGCCTCATAGCCGCAGGCGTGGCGCTTACCGTCGACTACTACAGCGAGTCGCGGTTCAAGGACGGTCTGTTCCAGTTCATGACGGCCTTCTCGCTGCCGTGGTATGCGATCGTCGGCGCTCAAGCCGCGCTCGCGGCGCATTTGGGATACGCAGCGGCGGTACTAATCGGCATTATCGCCACCACGGCCGGACGCTGGATCATCGACATCGCCTGTAACGTGGTCCCAAAACAGCTCGTCCGTGGCGAATTCTTCGTAACCTCGGCCGCGCTGACGGGAATCGCCTACGTCATTTGCGATCAGACGGGGTTGCCGGTCCTCGCATCGACGGCGATCGCGTTCGTCGTCGGGTTCGGATTCCGTTTGCTCTCGCAGTTCCTTGGCTGGGAAGAGTGGGAGCCGTGGGAGCCGGCGGGGCTCGATGCCGGAGAAAAGGCGCGCAAGACTCTGGGTGAAGGCCTAAAAGCAGAACTCGCCGGTCCCGCGCAGCCGAAATAGGGAGGACCGATGCGTCGCACGGCGCGGGCAGTGGTGTTAGCGGTCGCGTTCGCCGGCGCGATATGCTGCGCGGCCGCCGCCGTCGACTCTCGAGTAGCCTACCTGCGTCTGCACGCCGTGACGGTCCGATCGATCTCTCCGGACGACCGGGACTTTTCGGATCTCGAGCCGTTACGACAGGCAATCGGCTCGCGCCAGATCGTTATGCTCGGCGAGGAGAGCCACGGCGATGGCGCGACGTTTCTGGCAAAGACTCGACTGATCGAGTTTCTCCACGAACGAATGGGTTTTAACGTCCTCGCTTTCGAGAGCGGCTTCTACGACATGCATCGCGCCTGGGAAGATCTTACGTCCGGTACGGATTCGCTGCAGGCGATTCGATCCGGAGTCTTTGGCATCTGGACCAACAGCCAACAGACCCAGCCCCTGTGGCGATATATCGGCTCCCAATCACGCACGGCGAAGCCCCTCCTGCTGGCAGGCATCGATTCGCAGTTCACGTCCACCGCATCTACGCAGCATTTTCTCGCCGACTTTAACGAAGTGCTGGACGACTTACCGCAGGATTCGCAGTTAGTGAGCGCGCGCACGCGAGCGGCAAGCGTTCTGGCTTCGTACTTTGCCATACGCGGCAAAGGCCGCGCGGGTTTAGCTTCCTTTCAGAAAGAGACCACGATCGCGGATCGGGCGCTGTTCTATATCGCGCTCGAAAAAATTCGAGCGCGGCTCGAGAAGCAAGAGTATAGTGACCCGTTGAAGGCGGCGCGCCGAGATTATTGGGTGCAGGCGCTTGCGAGCACGAGCAAGCTTATGGAATGGCTTTGGGAAGTGGACTTCAAAAATGTCGATGATGACCCGAAGGCTAAGATAAATTATGCCGCTTTCAATCTTCGGGACCAGCAAATGGGCGAGAATCTCGTTTGGCTTGCCCACAATGAATTTGCCGGCCAAAAAATAATCGTGTGGGCGGCCACGTCTCACGAGATGCGCCACCGCGAGTACTTCACCACCGAGTATACCGGATACATACCTATGGGAGACTGGGTTAACCGCCTGATGGGCGCGAGTGTGTATACGATTGGCTTTACGGCTTTTGAAGGGAAGGCCGGCGTGGGCGTTCCCTGGGACATTGGTGTCGCCGCTCCCGGAAGCCTGGAGAGTCTCATTCACGATACCGGGGAAGAGTATGTCTTCCTCGATTATCGCCATCTCGATCCGACGGGATACTGGCTCACCGATCCCCAGTCGTGTCGTGCGCTCGGCTACCAAGCAACGACCGCGGACTGGCCGGCGACGATGGACGGCCTATTTTACATCAACACGATGACGCCGAGCACCCAAGTCCCGCGCTAAAAGCTCCTCGGCCTGGCCGAGCCTCCGATCTAAGGTCTGCTCGAACCGGAAGAACCACTCTCCGAGCGTTGCGCGCCGTCCTTCACCGGCACGCAGTGCTTGGCACAACTGGTGCAGTTCCTCGGCGCCCTCTTGTGCGCCGCCATCGCGGCATGCGGACAGCAGCGACCCAAACCTCCAGAGATCGACGTCGGCCCACTGGTGAAGAATGAACCCTTTGCCCACTCGCGTAACGATTCGCGCATCGCCGGCATTCTTGCGCAGGCCATATAAACATACGCGAAGCGAGTTGCGTGCCGCATCGCCCTCGGATTCCGGCCAGAGAGTGTCGAGCAACGCAGCGTCGTTGATCCCCATTCGTGCCGATGCGACGGTGAGGAGCAGTTCCAGTTGCTTCTCCGACAACGGCGCTCGGGTGCCGTTTACGCGAAGCTCGGCATTGAAGAAGGAAACGTGAAACATTGGGTGTGCGGGCCGGCTTTTTCTCAACCGAACGTCGACGAACGTCTGAAGGATACCGATATCCCGGGAGTTCGCTCGCAGCGCAAGGATCGATTTACTCAACGCGGCCCATCCGGCGTCGCGCGCAATTGCGTGCGCTCGCTCGAGTGAAGCGCTGCGCCGGTCGACGCACGTTTCGGCAACGGCAATCGCCGCCAGCACCTGCAACGAAGGCAGTCCGGCGCGATCGGCGCTCGCGAGGGCGTCCACGGCAAGCTGGGCCGCGCGAGCCGCGTCGTCGGTTCGAGCGCAGAGGACGAGCGCGGCGCGGGCCTTCCATTCCGGCAGATCGTTATCGTCGAAACGAACGTCGCCGTCGCGAGAGGTTGCCGCATCGGCAAAACCGCGGATTCCCCGCATGTTGCGGCCGCCGAGCACGCGCTGCAGCGCGTCGACTTTCTGCTCGAACGCCCCGTCTTCACCGTTACGCCAAGAACTAAAGGCGATCTGTGCGCGCACTTCCGCGATAACGCCACGGCGGTGGGTTCGCTCTGCAAACCCTAGCGATTGTGCCAGTGCGTCGCGCTCCTCTTGCGCGCGGCCGTTTGCCCAGGCGCTCCATGCATCGACGCATCCCAGCGATAAACTTCCCGCGACGTCGCGCAATCCGCTCGCCCAATAGCCAATCGCGATGGCCGCGAAAATTTCGAGGGGAATGCCCATCGCGTAGCCGGCGAAGCGCGGCATCAAAGCGAGATTGGCCAAAGTGGACACGGCAACGACCAGGAGTGCCACGATAATATAGGCGACGATGCGCCTGAAGACCGGCCCCGCGTCGGCGATTCCCGCGCGGACGATCAAGTAGAACGCGAGCAGCGACCCCAGCAGACGGAGAATAAACAAGCCGCCGACGTACATCCAAAATGGTAAGATGGGCTGTACGTCGTCGAGGAGCCCCCGGTTCATGGCGGCTCCCGGCAAGTTCGCGAAATACCAGTCGTTCAGTTGCGCGTTCATGGTCCAGTTGGCAATCGTCAGCGCTCCGACGCCCGCGAGCAGCGCGGCGAGAAGCCGCAGGCTGCGTGGCGTCGTGGCGCTCGCGGCCATTCGAAGCAGCAGCACGAAACCCGCAACGTAACAGAACCACAACGCAACAAAGCTCGTCCATCCCGCCGCCGGCCAGGCAGGGCGTAACCCGGCCACAAGCTCGAGCACGTCGCTGGTCGCGATCGGGACGACGATCGCGGCCAGCAGCAAAACTCCGATGCCGGCAACCAGACGCGAGGGAGTTTGGCGCTTCGGATCGAGATAGAGCGCCAGGCCGAGAAAGCCGATCGCACCAAGCCCCGCGAGCGTGTCGTCGGCCGCCATAACTGCGGCGTATCCGGCGGCGGGCAGAAACGCGTACATCAGGGGCATGACGCCGTTCCCGGCGACGAAGAGAAAGAATGCGGCGGTAAGCCGCTCGGGGCGTATCAGCACGAGCGCCAACCCCAGCAGCACCAGCACGAGAAAGATGGCCTTTTGCGCGGTTAGCTGGATGAGAGAGGCGGTGTCCGAATCGTACTCCGGACCGAAGGCCTCCGCAGCGAGCCTCGCCACGTGCCTTTTTCCGTGGCGGTTCACCTCGAACGATACCAGCCTCCCAACTGGGGGCTCGCGTAGTCCGTCCTGTGGATTGCCGTAGCGCTCGTTGGGGGCCATGAGGAAATAGTCGATGCGATCGCCGGCTGCGATACCCGCCTTCTGTGCGCGCGGATAGGCATCGAGCACGACGTTCGCAACCGTATAGAACCCGAACGTCCCCAGCGGCCACGGATTCGTTGACTCGACGAGGTTTGGCAGGGAAAACGACAGCGCGGCAACCGCTACTGCCACGGCCGCGGCCGTTCGCAAGCTGCGGCGCACGACTTCGCCCGAAACCGGGATCGCGATCATCGGGCTACCCCATTAATGGGTGAATAATGCCCGTAGGTGTACGTTGTGGACATGCCGGCACCACGAGCGTTCGAATGCAGCCGTCTTGCCGCCTCCGCCGCCGGCGTCACCTTACCTTAGGGGGGTTTATGCGTTACACGATTGCGGTCGTATCGTTAGCCATAGCATTCCTCGGCGCCGCTAGGTGGGCGCGAGCCGGGGTGACCGGCAACATCTCGGGGATCGTCAAGGATTCGAGCGGTTCCCCGGTAGCCGGAGCCGAGGTGCGAGCCGTCGCGCCCTCGATGGCGCGCAGCGCCAAGACCGACGCGGGCGGCCACTTCGTGATCCTTTCCCTGGCGCCGGACACCTATACGCTCTACCTCACGCGCCCGGGCTTTCTCGATGCCGGCTTCGCTGGCGTCGTGGTCTTCGCCGATCAGACGCAAACGGTGAGTTACACGATGGTCCCGACGCTGCGAACCATCGCGCACGTGAAATCCTCGGGATCCGCTTCACTCGTGAAGCCGGGAGTCGGCAGCGACGTCTACAGCGTGAACGCCTCGCAGATCGCCGCAGCCGCGCCGCTGGGCGGTGGCGGCAACCTGAATAACGCCTATTCGGCGATGGCATCGGTACCGGGCGTCCAGGTTTCGCAGAGCGGCATCGGCTGGTCGTTCAACGCCGCGTACATTCGCGGCCAGAACGCCTACTATACGGGCTACGAATACGACGGCGTGCCCGTCAACCGCGCGTTCGATAACTACAACGCCTCGACGGAACCGTCGCTGGGGCTCCAAGAGCTGCAGGTATATACCGGCGGCGGGCCCTCGTCGGTCGCGACGGCCGGAACGGCGGGTTTCATCAATCAAGTAATTAAAACCGGCACCTTTCCGGGGTATGCAACGGCGAATCTCGGCATCTCGACGCCGATCTACTATCACCAGGCACAAGTCGAGATCGGCGGCTCGACGCCGGACCGCACGTTCAGCTACTATGCCGGCTTTATGGGCTACAACCAGACCTATCGCTTCATCGACAACAGCAACGGCGCGGGTTACGCCGTTCCCGGCGGCATCTTTTCGGGTAACACCGACGGAATCAGCATCGGTTACGGCTTCGGCAGCAACCAGGAATACAACGTCGGCTACACCTGCCTTTTCGGCACGTGTCAAGGCGTCAAGCCGGTCTGCCCGCTCTACGGCGCGAGGTTTGGGTTTCCGGATCAAGGCTGTTGGCAGTACTACAGCAATACCATGGGCGATCCGTTGTCGGTTGCCGACCGCGAGGACGTCGTCAATCTTCACTTGGGCATCCCGAGAGCCAATGGTCTGCGCGACGACGTGCAGCTGCTCTGGAGCGCGTCGGCGCTCGACAACTACGGCTATAACAGTCCCAGCGACTTAGGCCCCGGCGTCAACCAGTTTATTTACTCGCTCTTCAACACAAAATACGCGCCGCCGGTCTGCGGGAACGAGCCGTTTGCGGTCTGGGGCCCGTATAACGCACCCGTGGTCGTGCTTTCGGGCTACGGCTGCACGAGCCCGCCGGGTAGCGCGCAGCAGATCTATTCGTATCTATCGCCCAACCAACTCTTCTGGGGAAGGTACGGCTACAACGGACCGCTGTACTGCACGAGCTTTTCCGTCGCATGCGCGCCGACCTATGTGGGCTACTCCGACGCCATCAGCTACAACGTGCCGTTCGGAACGCCGGTCGCCGGGAGCCCAACGAGCTTTAGGCGACCCTCGGTCTACTTCGCGCCGGATACGCCCGCGCATCCGTTCCGCGGACCGTTGCCGCTGTACGACAACTCGATCGACGTCGGGCAGAACGACGTCGGGATTACCAAACTGCAATTTACGCACGCGCTGAGTCAGTCGGCCTACGTGCGGGCGTTCGCGTACACGTTCTACTCCGATTGGATGCTCAACGACCCGACCTTTGCCGGAACGTTCGAAAGTGTCGCGAGCTTTCCGGGGAACGCGCAGTACCTGCTGTTCGGTCACACGTCCGGCGGTACGATCAGTTTCGAGGATCAGTTGAATCCTCAAAACCTGATCGGCCTCGACGGCAACTATACGACCTCCGGCGTGCTGCGCATCAACAACTCGACGGCCTACGGCGCGCCGACACCGGCGGGATTCTCGCTCGTGCCGGGTGGCGTCTCGCCGATCGGCTACATGGCCAAAAACGGGAGCGGCTACACCTGTTACGACCCGACCCACGGCACGCCGGAAGTTTGCCTGACCGACGGTTATTACGACGTCGCATTGAAGCAGACGATCTTTCCGACGTGGCTCAGCAACGCCACCAACGGGCCCCTGAACTGGCCCAACTCGTTTGGGCCGGCCGGCTCGCCCGCAGCGAAAGCCGGAGCAACGTGGGATTCCCTGTGGACCGGGAACCTCAGCGGGTCGTACAACACGGTCCGTCCGCGCTTTTTCAACGCCGCCATTCAAGATCAGTTCCGTCCCAACGACAAGCTGATGATCAACGCCTCGATGCGCTTCGACAACTTCGTCTACGACTTGCCCGACTCGCTTACGACAGCGACCGCATTTTACGCCAACGAGACCGCCAACTACATCTGCATCCTCGCTTCGACCGGCCAAGTGATGACGGTTCCGCTGCCGCCGGGCCAGCCGCCGCCCGCGAGCGCGCAGTATGTTGTCGGCGACTGCAACAAGGCGGCCGCGCATTTTCACTCGGGCGGCCCGACCACCGGGTGGGTTCATCCCAACGGCACGGTGCAAAACGGCGTCGCGGCGCCGAACTTTACCGCCAACTCGCCCTCGTCATACACGCTCGACTATTGGGAGCCCCGCTTCTCCGGCACGTATACGGTCAATGCCAATACGGTGATTCGCGCCTCAGCGGGGCGATTTACGCAGCCGCCGATCTCGGCCTCGCTGCAGTATCTGAGCCTCACGGGCGACGAGACCGGGGTTTGGAACAGCGGACTTGGTCTCGGCTTCCACTCGCCGTTCCACGCGATTCCGGGCGTATCGTCGGCGCAGTACGATCTCTCGTTGGAGCAGCGCTTGAAGGGCACCGACATGAGCTTCAAGGTCACGCCGTTTTATACGTGGGTGACCGATTGGCAGCAGCAGAGTTTCCTCAGCGCCGGGTTCGTGACGCAGGTTCCCGTCGGCGTCAATCGTGACCGGGGCGTCGAGCTGCAGTTCCAAAAGGGCGACCTTGCGCAGAACGGCCTTTCGGGCCTGATCGCCTTCACGTATACCGATTCCAAGATCAAGTTCGAGAACATCCCGCTGCAGCTCTACGGCGGCGTGATTCCCAACCAGATCATCGCGCTCAACGCCGCGATCGCCCAGTACAACGAACTGACGAAAGCCGGCGGCGGCAGCCGGTGCTATCTCGACGCAAAGAAAGCCTCGTGCAGCGCCAAACCGGTGTCGTGCGGATACTACGGGACGCAGACCTGCGATCCGATTTTGAATCCGTACTATAACGATCCGGAGCAGCCGCTGCTCAACGAGAACGGCTGGTACAATCCATACGAGGTGCAGATCGCTCCCAACCTCAACGGCTCGCTCGGAAGTTACATCTCGCCGTACACGTCGGCGCTGATCCTCAACTGGCGCCACGACAAACTGGCGATTACGCCGAGTTTTAACTTCCAGACGGGCGGATTCTACGGAAGCCCGATCGATTCCGAAGGAGTGGATCCGCGCAGCTGCATGGAGAACTCGCGTGCGACCGGCATCACGAAGGTCTCGCCGAAAACCAACCCGCTGCAGTGCAACTATCTCACCCTCAGCTCGCCGGGCGTAACGACCTTCGCCTACCTCTATGTTCCCGATCCGCAGACGGGCACGTTCCTCTACGATAACTACGAGCAGCCCAGCTCGCTGGTCGGCAATCTGCAAATCGCCTATGACGTGAGCCCGAGCATTCACTTGACCCTCCTGGGTGAGGGCCTCTTCCACGCGTGCTTCGGCGGAACGGCCGCGCCCTGGACGGCGGTCTATCCACCGGGGAATGTGATCTGCGGCTACTCGCCCTCCGGCGGATCGCTCAACAGCTCACTCTACCCGGGCAACTTCTACAACGGCACCGGAATCGGCGACTATAAGGCCAACGGCGCGCGAACGACATTTAGCCAAAGTTACTTGCCAAGCACCTTTAATAACGGTGCGATCGGAGAGTCCGTGCAGCCGATCAACGTCTACATCAACGCCCAGGTAAAGATATAACCGGCACCTCCCGAGCCGCCCGCTCAGCGAATAGGCAGCTCGAGCATCCGCAGGAGGCCGAAAACCAGCACTCCGAAGCCCGCCACGACGATGACGATATGGCTTGGGAATCGAAACTTCGTGCTGATGCCGGCGAGGAACGATACCGCGGCAAAGATCACGGTTAGCCGCACGTACGTGTCGCCGAGTTCGTTGGCAGCCGTGGCCTTTTCGAAGTTCGTCGCCGCGAGCGCGTTTAATCTCGCAGCATCTTTGCCGGCTTGCACGCTGTATTGCGGCATCGCGAATGGCGAAGCCGGCGCCGCCGGGTTCGTTCGCGGCTTCGTCGCCAGCCACGCCTCTACCGCACGCTTCATCTCGGGCCGGAATCGCCGATAGATGAACGCCTCTTCGTCCGTTCGTCCTGCTGCGATCGCGCCTACGTACTGCAGAAACATGCCGACGTCGATCACTTCAAGGGTATTGAAACGGCCGGAGTCGACGGCAGCGGCCACCCGTTGGGCGGAGGATTCGTTATACTGCCTAGATTCGAGGGCGGTCCAGCGGGCCGCCTCGTACCCGCACCACGCCGTCAGCACGGTGGCGGCCGAGATGAGAACTACCGAAGCGAAGTCGACCCAAACATCGAACTCCGACTCCCTCCTTCGGACGGCCATGGCCGGGTTTTCGCTACCGGCTCCCATCACGGCCTTCGACCCAGTGCGTTTCAGGGATTATCTATGATTGCCCGGAAACGATAGCACGAATGAACCCGATCGGATTTGGTTTAATCACGTTCGCGTGCCTGTTCGGTGGAGCGATGCTGGGCATGCGTCTTCGGGTCGCTTTGCCGGAGCATCATATCAGCGATGACTCTCGGCATCTTCTCCAGACTGGTCTGGGCATCATCGGCACCATGGCCGGCCTCGTTCTCGGGTTGTTGATTGCCTCGGCGACGAGTTCGTACAATGCGCAACGCAACGAAGTAGACGACGTCTCTTCCAAGGTCGTCTTGCTTGACCGCGTCCTGGCGCATTACGGGCCCCAAACCGGTACTCCACGCCGCGTGCTGCGCCAAACGGTCCAGCACGCGCTCGATACGGTCTGGCCGCAAGAAAGGTCGAGCGGCCCGGGTGTGCGACCTTCGGCCGGCGCAGAGGTCCTCTTGGATGAGATTGGCGGACTCTCACCCAAAAATGACGTTCAGAATGCGCTCAAACCGCAAGCCATGGGCCTCTTAATGAATCTTGCGCAGATCCGTTGGTTGATGTACGAGCAGGCGGACACCTCGGTATCGGTACCGCTTTTGGTGCTCCTGGTCTTTTGGTTTACGATCACGTTCGTCGGGTTTGGCCTGTTCGCGCCCTGGAACGCGACGACCGTTGTTGCGCTGGCGCTCTGCGCGATGGCCGTTTCGGGCGCCGTCATCGTGATGCTCGAAATGTACACCCCTTTTCAAGGATTCATGCAAATCTCCAGCGCACCACTGCGCGAGGCGTTCGACCATCTGGACCGCTAAGCTCACCCTTCGATTCGGAACATGCAAGCTATGAATAAAGAGCGTTCGACCGCAACACCGCTTGTGACTCACCGCGAGTTCAAGCTGCTGCTCAAACCGGAGAAGTTTCCCACCCGGCGCGCGCTTCTCGAGTTCAACGAGATGCTGGAGAGCATCGCCTCGAAGCTCGGCATCCACTATGAGCCCGTCGAGTCAATCGACTCGCAGCTTCGGATCGTGCAGTTCTACGATACGAAGAACGAGGATCTCCGGCGCAACAAGTTGATCTTTCGCGTTCGGCAAATCCGCCAGGGCTGCTGGCCCGATGACAGCTGGGAGTTAACGTTTAAATGCCGGTCGGACGGCTACGACAAGGCTGCCGGATTCGACACAAACACGACGTTTACCAAGCTGCAAAAGAAGAAGTTCAAGGAAGAGCTGATCCGCGGCGAGGCGCCGGGCACGATGCAGAGCATCTACTCGAACAACGTCATCGTGGAATATCCGGGAATCGACGTCGCGAGTTTTCCCATCTCGCGATTGATGAACGTCCTGCCGCACCTTCGAACGCTCGGATTGGATCGGAACGAGACCCTATCGGTCGTTGCCGGGGCGAGGGTCTTCGAAATTCAGGCAACGCTAGGGAACTTTTCCTTCGGCCACGGCGTGACGGCGCACGCGACGCTGGCTCTCTGGGCCCGGCCGGTTCCCGATCGTTTCGAGCCCCTCGTAGCGGAGTTCGGGTACTCGACGCACGTGCTGGGGACCGCGAAAGAAGAGAAAGCGCAGGCCGCCGCAGACGGTTTCTTCAAGGCGCTTCAGCTGCCGCTGCGGGATTGGCTCGCGAGCGGCACCACAAAGACCGCGCTGATCTACGGCGACGAGGAGCGAGCTGGATAATGGATTATTTGCAATCATGGAACGACGGGCCGGCGAAGTCGGCGATAGAGAAGTTCGTGCGAGCGGCGACCGACCCGGCGAGCCCCGAGTTCGTGCCCGAAGACGAGCGGATTGCGACGTTCGACCAAGACGGAACGATGTGGGTCGAACATCCGATTGTCACGCAGCTCGCTTTCGCGCTCGCCCGCATCTTCGTGCTCGCGCCCAAAAATCCAAAATGGAACGACACCGAACCTTTCAAATCCATACTCGCACGCGACAAAGCGGCAATCGCAAAACTCACGATGCAGGATCTCGAAGCGATCGTCATGGCGACCCACGCCGGCATGGCAACCGGCGATTTTCACGCAATCGTCTCGGACTGGGTGACAAAAGCCAGGGACCCGAGGTGGAATCGACCCTATACCGAGCTGGTCTACCAACCGATGCTCGAGGTAATGCAATATCTGCGAGCCAACGGTTTCAAGGTCTACATCGTAACGGGAGGCGGGCAGGCCTTCGTCCGAACCTTTGCACAGCAGGTCTACGGCATTCCGCCCGAGCGCGTAATCGGCTCCGCCGCGAAAACCAGCTATTCCTATACCACAGAGGGGCGCGGCGTGCTCGTGAAGCAGCCGGCATTGCTCTTCTTCGACGATACGGCTGCGAAGGCCGAGGACATCTATCTGTTTCTCGGACGTCGCCCCCGCGCGGCGTTCGGGAACTCGGACGGCGATCGACAAATGCTCGAGTACGCGCAAGGAAATGGAGGCGCGACGCTGACGATGCTCGTCCTGCACGACGACGCAGTGCGCGAGTATGCGTACGGTCCGGCCAACGGACTGCCGGCTGTAAATCTCAGCCCCTTCTCGCAGGCGACGTTCGACGAAGCAACCGCCAAAGGGTGGCCGGTCATCAGCATGAAGAACGACTGGAAACGAATCTTCGCTTTTGAGCCGTAGGCTCGCTTTAGCCTTAGGCCTCTTTTACGCAGCGGAAACCGAGATGCGCCATCCCGGTGTCGATCATTTGCGGCGATCGTGCGGCCGGCCGAAACCGCAAGCAGTAGTTGGGCGCGCACAGGAACGACCCGCCCTTGAGAACCTTGCGCGGTATGCGAAACTGCGGCTGCGCCGGATCGTAGCTTTGCTCCATGTTCGGCGCGCGGCCTCCGCCGCCGCAGCAGGGTGACGTTTGCACGTCCCGGCGCGCAACATACCAATCGCTCGTCCACTCCCATACGTTGCCGGCCATGTCGTACAGACCGTAGCCGTTGGGAGCAAACATTCCTACGGGAGCGGTGCGTGCGTAGCCATCCGTAACGAAATTCTGCCACGGGAACTGTCCCTGCCAGGTGTTTGCCGCCGGCTTCCCATTGGGCTCCATTTCGTCGCCCCACACGAAGTCGGCGCCGTCGCGACCGCCGCGCGCGGCGTACTCCCATTCCGCCTCGGTCGGTAACCGTTTTCCAGCCCACTGCGCGTAGGCTTGCGCGTCCTCGTAGGCAATGTGGACCACCGGGTGATCGGGTCGCGATTCGAGCGAGCTTCCGGAGCCTTCGGGATGATTCCAGCAGGCGCCATGGACGTATTCCCACCATTGGCTCCAGTCACGAAGATCGACCGGTCCGCGCGTCGGCCGAAACACGAGCGCGCCCGGGACCAGCTCACCGGGAAGCGCGCCAGGGTAATCCGCAGGATTTAGCGGCCGTTCGGCAACGGTCACGTACCCGGTCTTGCGGACGAACCGCGAGTATTCACGATTGGTTACCGCATACTCGTCGATCCAGAAGCCGACGACCTCGGCTTCATGCACCGGCGCCTCCTCGGGATAAAACATCTCCGAACCCATCAGGAAACGGCCTGAGGGTATCCACTTCATTCCTTCCGGAGTGGTTTGCTTCGGAGCCGCCTCGTCTATCGTCATGCTGCCTCTGGCCCCATTTTAGCATCGAGAGAGAATCGGGCGAGCCGCCGGCTCGCCCGATTTAGCTTCGCACCCGCGCTCAAACGGGGCGGTGCGGCCCCTATTCGAGAACGCGTTGGCCGATGACGCGGCCGACGGGCGGCGTCGAGTCCGCTCCGTTGCCCCACACGGCGTTGAAGCTGTTGTTGTCGCCGTTGAACCAGAACGAGAACCATCCCGTACCGTTCGGACTGACCCACGTTGCTCTCACCTTGTCGGGGGTCCGGAACTTACCGTTGATCACGATGACGGCGCCGACGTGACAGACAACCGCTGCGCCCGATTCCTTGCAGCTCATCCTCCCGATGAAACCGCCGGGGTTGCCGGCGCCGATGAGATTCCATTTTCCGGCGGCCGTGATCGGCGACGGCGGCAGAACCTTATTGCCGACAAACGAGCCATTGGCAGCCCGCCCGTTATAGCCCCACGTGCCGTTGAAGCTGTGGCCGTTCGGGCTGGCGTAGATCGTCAGCCAGCCGGCGCCGCCGGGACCGTGCCATTTCCCGTTGATCTGGCTATCGTTGACGAACGTACCGGTGTAGCCGTTTCCGGTCTTGGCATTCATGCCGACGATGCCCATTCCCGACTGGGTTAGGGTGATGGTCGTCGAGGTTGTACCGTTCACGCCAGTCTGCTCGACGTGCCATGTTCCGGTGAGGTTCGGCGGGGCGGCCATCGCCGTGGCGACCGAGAGCGCCGCAACTGCGAACCCGCAAATTAGTGAAGTAGCAAGACGTCTCAAGAATTTATCTCCTCTGTATGTTCATATGTACCAAGGCCGGTCCAAACGGCCTGCGGACCCTTACTAGCTTAGCGCACCCCGAGGAGCCGCCGCTATCCTAAAACGGCAAACGGGCGGCCAAACGGGCTGGCGCTACAATCCCATAAGCCGCGCCAGCACCACGCGTTGCACCTCGTTGGTACCTTCGCCGATTTCGTTGATTTTTTGGTCGCGGTACATGCGCGAGATCGGATACTCGTCCATGAAACCGTATCCGCCGTGGATCTGCAGCGCCTCGTTAACGACGCGATGTGAAAGCTCTCCGGCGAAGAGCTTCGCGAAGCTGGCCGCTTGAACGTAGTCTCGCCCTCGATCCTTCTCCCAGGCAGCGCGCAACATCATCAGCTTCGCGTGCTCGATCTGCGTAAGCATGTCGACGAGCTTGAACGAGATCGCCTGAAACTTCGAGATGGGTTGGCCGAACGCGTGGCGTTCCTTCGCATAGGCGAACGCCTCGTCGTAGGCGCCCATCGCCAGGCCGATGGAGAGCGCCGCGACGGAGATACGCCCGCCGTCCAGGATCGAGAGAAACTGCCGATACCCCTCGCCTCGTGGACCGAGCAAGTTCTCTTCGGGCACTTCTGCTTCGGTAAAGGAAAGCTCGCGCGTGTCCGAAGCGCGCCACCCCATCTTGCGGTACTTGCGGCTGCGGGTGAAGCCCGGCGTCTCTTGCGGAACGATAATGTTCGAAATCTCGCGCGAACCATCGGACCGCTTTCCCGTCACCGCCGTAATCGTCGTGCCGCCGCTGATCTCCGTACCGGAGTTCGTGATGAAGGCCTTCGTGCCGTTGATCACCCACTTCCCGTCACGCAGCGCCGCTTTGGTCTGGACGTTCCCGGCGTCGCTTCCAGCGCTGGGCTCGGTCAGACCAAAGCCCCACAGCATCTTTCCCTGCGCGAGCGGTATCAGATACTTCTGCTTCTGAGCTTCGGTACCGAAGAGATAGAAAGGCGTGGCACCGAGCGAGACGTGAGCCGCCATCGTTATCGCCGTCGAAGCGTCGGCACGCGCAATTTCCATTACGGCCAGCGCGTAGCTCACGGTGTCGGCTCCGGCTCCCCCGTACTCCTCCGGAAACGGCAGCCCCATGAACCCGAGCTCCGCCATCTTCGCAATCAACTCGTACGGAAAACGCTCCTCGCGATCCATCTCTTCGGCGCGCGGCCGCACCTCGTCGCGCGCGAACTCGCGCGCCAGGCTCTGGATCGCCTTCTGCTCGTCGGTTAAATCGAAGTCCATGGCGGAGGTATAGCCCCGACTCTGCGAAAAACTCCTCTCCCAGCGATGATCTCCTTGCGCGGCGTTTCGCTCGTCTATCCTAACGGCGTGCGCGCCCTGGACAACGTAAGCCTCGAGATCGGCAAGGGCGACTTCGTCTTCCTCGTCGGCCATTCGGGAACCGGTAAATCGAGTCTCTTACGATTGCTCTACCGGGAGGCCACTGCAACCGCCGGCGAAATCGTCGTGGACGGGATTCGCGTCGACCGTTTGCGCCGCAACCGAGTTCCCGCGCTGCGCCGTCACCTCGGCGTCGTCTTCCAAGATTTCAAACTGCTCACCGACAAGACCGTTTGGGAGAACGTTGCCTTCGCGATGCAGGTAACGGGAGCGCATACCCGCGACGTCATGCGGCAAGTGCCGCGCGTCCTCGATCTCGTCGGCCTCTCGCACAAGAGCCGGATGTACCCCAACGAGCTTTCGGGCGGCGAGCAGCAGCGCGCCGCCATCGCTCGAGCGCTGGTCAACAACCCGAAGATATTACTCTGCGACGAGCCGACCGGGAACTTGGATCCGGTCAATACCACGGAGATCACGGCACTGCTGCAGCGCATCAACCTCAAAGGAACGACCGTTGTCGTAGCGACTCACAATCAAGCCGTCGTCGACCGGATGCGCCGGCGCGTCGTTCGCTTAGAAGACGGCCGGATTACCACGGACGAAGAGCGAGGTTACTACTATCTTGGACTCGGGCAAGGTCAAGTTCTTTCTGGGTGAGGTGCTGCGCAACTTTTCGCGCAACACCGGCATGCAGCTTACCGCCATCGGCACCGTCGCCATCACCATCGTCTTACTGGGGCTCTTTCTCTTCGTGCGAGCGGCGCTTGCCGACGCCGGCAACCGGCTGCTGGATCAGATCGAGATCTCGGCCTATCTGCAATCGGATGCAACGGCGGCGCAAGCCACGGCGATCGGACATTTTCTCGCGCGAGACCCGCGGATCGCGTCAGCCCAGTTCGTGCCGAAGAAGCAGGGTTTGGCCGAGCTTCGGTCGCGCACCCGCGGCTCGATCGACACGGCGCTGCTGACCGAGAACCCGCTACCGGACAAGTTTCGAATCAAGGTTCGCGAGCCCGAGCAGGTCGAAGCGGTTGCGGCGACGGTCCGACGTTTGGCCGGCGTTGATAACGTCGTCTACGGACAGAAGATCGTCCAGCGGCTGCTCGAGCTGGGCGCCGTGCTTCGCCGCGTCGGCATCGGGCTTATTCTGGCGTTCGTCGGCGTTGCAAGCATCATCATCTCGAATACGATTCGCTTGACGGTCTTCGCGCGTCGCCGGGAGATCGCCATCATGCAGCTCGTCGGCGCCACGAATACCTACATCCGCCTTCCGTTCATCTGCGAAGGCTTGCTCGACGGCATAATCGGTGCGCTCGCTGCCCTGGGTCTGCTGGCCGTGGCGCGGGCCGCGCTCTGGCCTCGGCTGCTCGAAGCGTTGCCGTGGGTCCAACTCACGGCGATGCCGGTCGACGCCCGCATTTTGGCCGCGCAGCTGATCTTGACCGGAGCCGCCATCGGCGTCCTCGCGTCGTGGCTCTCCGTGGGGCGTTACTTACGGACGTGAAGCATCTCGGGCTGCATCGAAGGCTTTGCCTGATTCTCGCCGCGGTGCTGCTGCCGGCCAGCGCGGCGGCGAGCGCCCCGACGATCGAGCAGCGCATCGCCGCCGAGCGAGCCAAAGCACAAGAGATACAAATGCGTCTCCACGCCAAACGCGCCGAGCTGGGCGAGGCGACGCTGCACTACAACGATCTCCAACACCAGCTCGACCAAACCAACTCGGCGATCGACGAAGTCAACGGACGGATCGACTCCCTTGCGGCCCAGCAAGAATCGACGCAGCGGCGCATCGCCTGGAACGCGATCCAACTCGAAGCCGCGCAACGGTCCCTGCGACTGCACGACGATTTGCTCAAGCGACGGCTGGTCGATATTTACGAATACGGCGACCTCAGCTACGTCGACGCGCTGATCGCGGCGCGTTCGTTCAGCGAGTTCGTCGAGCGTTGGGAGGATCTGCGCCTGCTCATCGCCGCCAATCAGCGCGCCGTGCGAGCGCGCAAAGCAGCCGAAGCTCGCGTGGCGGCGGTTGAGGCCGACCTCGAGACGACGCGCTTGCAGTTGCAGCAAGAAGAGCAGGCTCAAGACCAAGCCCGCAGCCAGCTTGGATCGCTCGCCGACGAGCGGCGCAACCTCGTTACGCTCGCCGGAATCCACCGGCGCAGCGTCGCCACCGAGGTCGCCGAGATGGAAGACCTCTCCGCGGCCGAGGAGGCCTCGCTGGAAAGACTCATCCTCGAACGCGAACGCGAACTCGAGTCCGCGCAACGCGCGGCCGGCATAGCTGGCGGCGCGGACAGCTCGGGCGCCTCCGGCATGTTTTCATGGCCGGTCACCGGGACGATCACGTCGCCGTTCGGCTGGCGGTCGAATCCCTTTGGCGGAGCGCCGGAGTTCCATCAAGGCCTCGACATCGCCGCGCCGTCGGGAACGACCGTGACCGCTGCGGCCGGAGGCACCGTTATTATGGCGCAGTGGTACGGCGGCTACGGAAACTATATCCTGATCGACCACGGCGGGGGCTACTCAACCGGCTACGGACACCTCTCGGCCATCTACGTTAGCAACGGGCAGTCGGTCCAGCGGGGACAGGCCATCGGCGCGGTCGGCTCGACTGGGCAGTCAACCGGCCCCCATCTCCACTTCGAAGTTCGAATTGCGGGGAAACCGGTTGACCCGGCACCCCGGCTCCATTAAGACTAAGCGAGTAATCTTCCTAAAAAGGAAACTTGCGGGCCTTCGAGCCGGGTATTGATAAGGGGACTATGAGCCTTTCCATCCGCCTTCTACTGACTACACTCATCGCGCTCGCCTTTGTGGCGGCAACCGCACTCTACGTCGGATACCGTACCGGCGCGATTGCCGGGCAGTCCGTGCTCGAAGTTGCTACGACCGGCGATCTGCGCGGTCTTCTTCCTGCGCACGATGCGCCCGGATCGGCGATTGCCGACCTCACGCTGCGACGACTCGAGCTCGAATACTACAAGCCGATCGCGCCTGAGACTCCGCTCAACGGCGAGCTGGACGCATTGCGGAATCTTTTGCACGCTAAGAAGATCGGCGATGCATCTCTGCCCGTGCAACTGGCGAGCGGAGACGATGTCTCCGACGGCGCTCGCGCGGCCGCTCTTCTCGCTTTCGCCCAGCAGCACTACGGGACCACCCTGGGCGCGAGCGGCTTCGAGGATCTCACGGACGCGGCGCTTCGCGGAATCATGACTTCCGTCCGGGATCCGTATACGGTCTATCTCTCGCCGCGCGAGATTCAAGCGCTCAACGAGTCGCTCTCGGGGGGAAACTTCGGCGGCATCGGCGTCTACATCTATCAGCTCAAGGACGGTCGCATCGTCGTCGCGCCAATCGAGCACATGCCGGCGTCGAAGGTAGGAATGAAGCCGGGCGAGGTTGTCGATGCCGTCGACGGCAAGCCGGTTCGCGGCCTTCCGATCGACCACGTTGAAACGATGATTCGCGGCGAAGCCGGAACGGTCGTGCGCTTGAGAGCCCACCCGTTCGAGACTCCGTCGGCGGAGCGAACCTACTCCATCGTTCGTGAGATCATCCACGTTCCAACGGTCCGCGCGAAGATGGAAGGCGGCATCGACTACATCCGCCTTTCCGATTTTGGGACCACCTCGGGCGACGAAATGCGCAAGGCGCTCCTCGATGGCAAGGCCAAGGGCGCTCGCGGATACATCTTGGATTTTCGCGATAACGGCGGCGGCTTGCTGGATGCCGCGGTCAAGATCTCGAGCCTCTTCATTCCGCAGGGAACGATCGTCTCGACGATTCGGCGCGACGGCGAGCGCACGACCGACGAGGCTCTCGGCGACGCCATCGGCGGACTTCATCCGCTCGTCGTGCTGGTCAATAAGTACACCGCAAGCGCCTCCGAGATTACCGCGGGTGCGCTCGAGGATTACCACCTCGCCACTCTCGTGGGAACTCGTACGTTCGGCAAAGGCGTGGTGCAGAGCATCTTCCCGCTCCCCGAACAGGGCGGCGCGTTAAAGATCACGACGGCGAGGTATCTGACGCCGGCCGGGCGCGACATCCAACACCACGGAATCGAACCGAATATCCTCGTCAACCAAGATCCTAACCCGACGCTCGTCGACACGCCCGCCGATAAACAGCTCGCCGCCGCTAAGGCACGTTTACGCCAGCTCCTACGTTAATTGTGGAGATTATGAAACGCACTCTCATCCCCTTACTCTTTGTCGCACTCGCGGTGAGCTCCGCGCGGCTCCTGCCGGCATTCGCCGCAGCGCCGCAGCTCTCGATGGCCGATGCCGGCGAAGTCTCGACCAGCTACACCTATTTGACGGAGAACTTCTATAAGAAGGTCGACCCGCAAGCCGTTCTCGACTCCGTTCGGCTCACGTTGCTTTCGGCGATGCGAACCGCCGGCGTGAAACACGCGGCACTACCGGCGATGCATGCGGCTCCCGCCGCCGGTACCAACATTCGCGAGATCGATCACGAGATCGCCGACGCCGCCGGAGAGTCCAAGTCCAAGTTTACGGTGCACGACCTCAGTTACATCGCGCTGGACGGCATGATGCGATCGGTCGACGACCGCTATACCGTCTTCCTTTCACCCAAGGAGTTTGCCGGCCTCAATCAAGGGCTCGACGGCGGCGACTTCGGGGGGACGGGAATCGTCATTCAAGTCGACGACAAGACGAAGTTTATCTCCGTGGAGAACGTCGTGCCCGACGCGCCGGCGGATAAGGCAGGCATCCAGCAGGACGACCTGATCACAACCATCGACGGCACCTCCACCAAAGGCATGAGCCTCCCGGCGGCAAGCGGCAAGCTGCGAGGAAAGGAAGGCACGCACGTTACGCTGACCATCTCGCGTGATGGCGCCGGCTTAGCAAGCCCGGTCACGATTACGCGTGCCAAGATTCATCAGCTCAGCGTTTACGAGAAGATGCTGCCCGGCAAGATCGGCTACGTCGCTTTGACGGTCTTCGGCCGCGACACCGGCGACGAGCTCAACACCGCGCTCGATCGTCTGCAACGCGACGGAGCGCGCGCGCTGGTGCTCGATCTGCGCGACAACGGCGGCGGATATTTGGAGGCTGCGGTCGCCGTGAGCTCCAAGTTCATCCCCAGCGGACCGATCGTTTCGGTCGAATCGCGGGCCTCGAACATTACCACGCTCGACGCCGACGACACCGCGATCGCTCCGATTCCCTTGGCGGTATTGGTCAACGGCTATACGGCCTCCGCCTCGGAGATCACCTCGGGCGCGATTCAAGATAGCAGCGTCGGCACGATCATCGGCACGAAGACGTTTGGAAAAGGCGTCGTTCAAACGATTTATCCCCTGCCCGACGGAAGCGCGATCAAAGTCACGACGGCGCGCTATCTCACGCCGCGCAATCGCGACATCAATCACCTCGGTATAACGCCGGACATCGTCGTCGTCGAAAACAAGCACGCGCAGTTCGGCGCTCCCGACAAGGACGAACAGCTGACTCGCGCCATCGAATACTTGAACGCCAAACTAGCCCGCCTAAGCGCCGAGAACGGCGCCTAGGGGCTCATGATTAGCTCAGGCCGTTGTCGCCGAGGGGCCTCGATTACGAGAGTAAACTTCGGCCCTCGGCTCCTAGTCCTGAACTAATCATGCACGCCTAGGGGCCAAGTCCTCTTCCGGTGATTACTCGGAAGAGGACTTAGCTTTTAGTTGGTTTTTTTTGCGGCGCTGCGTTTGCGGGCTGGTTTTTTCACCGCGCCGTCGACCGCTGGTGCGGCGCTGCGCGAGCGCTTCGGCTTGGCAACGACCACCACGGGTTCGGTCGCAGGCGTTGGAGTGGCGACCTTCTTTCTAGGCCGACGTGTTGATTTTTCGGCGGGCGCGGGAAGGGCAAGAGCGCTCGCCGCCCCTTCGACTTCTGCGGTAACGGCGCGCGCGGGCGTCCGGCGGCGGGCCGGTTTCGTGCGCTTGGGCTTTTCCTCGGGCGCCGACAGGCTCGGCGGAGGCGCCTCCACTGCCGGCGGCACCGCCGCGCGGCGGGTTGCGATCGCTCGAGAAGGCTCCGGCGGCGCGGTAGCGCCGGTTGGATGCGCGGCTCCGTCGGCAGTCACTTCGAAGATTTGACGATCCGGCATCGGTCCGCCCGGCTGGCCGAGGCCTCCCCGGCCGCCCCGCCCGCGACGGCGACGCCGCCGGCGACGATGCTGCGTCGAGCCGTCGCTGGGAACGGCGGCCGCTGTCTCCGCCGGCGCTGGAGCGCTGCTCACAATTTCCTTGACCTCTTCCCGGCCGCGTCCGCCGCGACGGCGCCGGCGGCGCTTCCGGCGTGCGTCGCCGTCGGCGGTCGCACGTTGTACCGCTCCTTCGGCGATGATGATCGCGTCGGGTTGTGCCTCACCCCTGCGCTCTGCGCTCAGGGCCTTGTCTTGCGCCTCTTCCTCTTCGGTGAGCGACGTAATGCCGATCGGCGGGCGCGCCGCCGACTGACGCGCGGCGTCCTCGGCGAGTTCGCGCAGCTGGCGGGTCTGCTCCGCGGCTGAGACCTCAGCGCGTCGCGCCGGGCGTTTGCGGCGAGGCTTGGCCTCGGCCGTGACCATCTCGGCGAGAACGTAATCGCGTTCGTCGTCAACGTCGAGGATACGAATCCGCACGAAGTTGCCGGCGTTGTTGGCGGAGTTTTCCACTTCGGCGACTCGCCCGTCAACGATCGCGGCGGCCGACGTCGGATTGGGCAGCCGGCCGGCGAGCAACTCGACCTCGTGCTCGTCGCCGACGCGAAGCACGCGCTCCTTGTCCCGCTTGGCCGTAGCCACCGTTTCGATCCGCGCCTTTTCCGGGTGAATCATCGGATCGACGCGCACGAGGATCGGCCGCTCGATCGCCTTTGCCAGCTCCTTGCACTCTTCGTCGTACCAAAAGTCCATCTGTACGGCGACCGTCGGTGCGACGTGCACGATTACGTCGCCGGTGATGCCGTTACGCGCCTCGCCGCGAATGCGGCGGAAGGTTTCGATGGCGACCGATTGAGACGACATGACGCTGCCCATTCCGATACAGGTCGGGCACGCACCACGCAGTTGAGCGCCGAGGTCTTTGCCGATGCGCTTGCGCGTAAACTCGAGCAACCCCAGGTTTGAGAACGACTGAATCGTGGCACGCGTGCGGTCCCGGCTCAGGCTCTCTTCCATCGTTCTGATCACTCTCTCGCGCGACGCCTCTGACGCCATGTCGATAAAGTCGACCACGATGATGCCGCCGATGTCTCGCAAGCGCACCTGACGCGCGATCTCCTCAGCCGCCTCGATGTTCGTCTTGAGGATCGTGTCCTCGAGGTTGCGGCCACCGGTAAACTTACCGGAGTTCACGTCGATGACCGTTAGCGCTTCGGTCGATTCGATCACGATCGAAGCGCCCGACGGCAGGTTGATCTTCGGCTTCATGAGCTTCTGCAGCTCCGCGTCGATCTTGTAATCGTCGAAGAGCGTGCGCCCCGAGTTGTAGTACTCGATGCGATCGATATACTGCGGACCGAGCAACTGGAGAAAATCGCGTACCTTGCGGAACTCCTCCTCGTCGTCGATCAGAACCCGCTCGACGTCCGCGGTGATGAAATCGCGCGCCGCCTTATAGATCAGGTTCATGTCTTTATGAAGCAGCGAAGGCGAACTCGCCCGCTTGAAGCGTTCGAGGATGCCGTGCCACATTCGTATCAGCACGCCCAGGTCGGCGATGAGCTCGGCTTCGCTGACGCCCGCGGCGGCAGTCCGCACGACCGTCGCCATCCCCTCCGGGCGAATTCGCTTCATCACACTCTTGAGACGATTGCGCTCGTCGGCCGAATCGATCTTGCGCGAAACGCCGGAATACTTTCCGGTCGGCATCAGGATCAGATAGCGACCCGGGAGCGAGACGTTCGTCGATATCCGCGCGCCTTTGAGGCCGCGCGGCTCCTTGACGATCTGCACCAGGACGTCGTCGCCTCGTTTGACCTTCTCGCTAATCGTAAAGCCGCCGTGGCCTTGGGTGACCTCGACGTCACCGATGTTCAGCGGCTGTTTGTTGATGTCGTCGACGTATAGAAAGGCATTTCGCCCCAGTCCAATGTCGACGAACGCCGCCCCCATGCCGGGCAGCACGTTCTGCACTTTACCTTTATAGATCGAGCCGATGACCTTCTCTTCGCGCTCAATGTAGAGCTCTGCTAAGCCACCGTCCTCGAGTATGGCGACCCGATTTTCCCACGGATCGCTCGAGATCAATATCTCGCTCGACAAATTATCCTCAATTGTAGAGCTGGCCTCTCGCCGCGCCTACCGTTGCCGGGGCGCCGAGCGGGCGGCGCTTTGCGCCGCGTTGGTTTGAGCTCTTAAAAAATCTTTGTTAGTAATGGACCTCTGCCGGCGGCCTTTCGTTGCGAAAACGCCGCCTGCCGGCCTGACTGCTTCCTCTGTTCCTCCCCCCGGGAAAATGGACCTTCCGGCTTTATTCGTTATCGGGGATGCGGCGGTCGAGCGGCTGTTTTTCGAAGTCGCGCGCGGTCATCGTCGCCGGGATCGGGACGAATTTGCGCGGAGCCTGCAAGAAATCGAAGCAATCGGCCTCGGGAGAGGTCGCGCGCGCGTCGCTTGCGGAGAGGGTGTCTAGGCCGAAGCGATCCTCTACGAAGCGCAGAAGGCTGCCGTGTTCGTAGTCGACGTGAGACACATAGCCTTGCTTTGCGTACGGCGAAACGATCAGGAGCGGCACCCGATACCCCAAGCCGTCGTAGTCCAGCTTTTTAGGCGGAACGTGATCGTACCAGCCGCCGGGATCGTCCCAAAAGATGAAGATCGCCGTCGATTTCCAATAGGGCGACTCGCCGATCGCGTTGACGAGCGAGGCGACCCACTTCGGACCGGTGTCCGAGTTGCACCCGGCGTGATCGGAGTTCTCGCAGGTCGGCGTGATCCAGGTGACCGCGCCGAGTCCTTCCTTCTTGAGATCGGCGAAGAACCGCGTCTGCGGGCTGATCACGTCCTTCTTCCAATAGCGGCCGTAACGGATGTGCTTGACCGCCTGAAACGCATTCCAAAAGTTACCGTCCGCATTGAGCGCCGAGGTGTAATATTTCCAGGGAAGCTTCGCGGCGTTCAACTCGTCGGCGAGCGTCTCGTAGTTGAAACAGGGGGAAGTCAGCTGACCGATCGTGCGCTCCTGCGTCAGCGTGGAGATCACGTCGACTGGACCGCCGCCGCAGCCCCACGGCCCTCCCTCCGGAATGTTGACCGATGTACCGGCTTGTGCGGCGATGATATATTGATGCGAGACGAAACTGCTGATATCGATGTTCGAGACGAACATGCGATCGGCCAAGACATACTGCGCCGCCATATCAAGATACGGCTTGATCTCGTTGTGCGGAACGTAGCTGTACTGCGGATGCCGGATGGGGCAGGGAGGTTCTCCCGAACCGCCGCAGCCGGCGCCTTCTTGATCGAAGCCGTTCATCCGGCAATCGGTTCCCGGGTAGGTTCCCGTGCCGTTACAGGTCGTGATGAACGCGGCAAAACTGTGCTCGAGATCCCAGTCTGTCTTGAGGCTTATCGGTTTCAGCGCGATTTTGTTGCCGTGGATGCCGTAACCATACGACTGGGTGTCGGCGCCAGGCGCGCCTTGAAAGAGGTTGTCGAAACTCCGGTTCTCCTGAACGATGATGACGACGTGGTCGATGACGCCTCGTGCCGGACCGGCAGGCATGGCGGTCGAAGACGCCCCGCCGCATGCCGCGAGCATCGCAGCGCAAGCCGAAAAGGCCAGCACTTGTCCGGTCGTCCCGATCGCGCTCACGGTCACTCTCTTGGCAGCGGCGCCGAAGCCTCCCTCCAATCGCTTCACGCGTTGCCCAAAACGTTGCGGTCCCGCTGCGAAAAGATGTTCAAGAGGATGCCGAGCGCGGCGAAGTCGGTAAGCATCGCCGACCCGCCGTACGACATGAAGGGCAGCGGGATTCCGGTGATCGGCATGATTCCAACCGTCATTCCGACGTTGACCAGAACATGGAAAAAGAGCATGCCTACCAAGCCGCCGGCAAGTAAGAAGCCAAAGCGGTCGCGGGCGACGAGCATGGTGCGGATTCCGGCGTAAAGGACGGCGGCGTAGAGCCCCAGCGCAATCGCCGCACCGACGAATCCCCATTCTTCTGCAAGCACAGTGAAGATAAAATCTCGCGAATGTTCGGGAACGAAGTTCAACTGCGTCTGCGTCCCGTGGTACAGGCCTCGGCCGAACCATTCGCCGTTTCCAACGGCGATTTTTGACTGAGCGAGGTTGTAGCCGGAGCCTTCGGGGTCGGCCTTGGGATTCAGAAAGACGAAGAGCCGTGCGCGCTGGAAGGGCTTGAGAACCGCGCTGGTCCCGACGGCCGCCGCGCCGACGACGAGCATTGCGAGCGCGTAGATGGCAAAGTCGCCGAGTTTTGGCAGGGCGAGAAAGAGTTGCACCGTGAGGACCGCCACGAGCACCAACGACGTGCCGAGGTCCGGCTGCTTGAGAATCAGGAGCGCGGGCAGCGCGACCGTCGACAGCGGCTTCCAGAGGTCTTGCAGATTCTCGTACCGGCCGCGGCAGAGCACGGCTGCAAGCGCAATCGCGACGGCAAGCTTCGCGGGCTCCGAGGGTTGGAAGGTTCCGAGCGGTCCGAGCGAGATCCAGCGCTGCGCGCCCATCGCGCTGTGGCCGCCGCGCAAGATGAAGAGCAGCAGAAAGATGTTGAGCAGGTAGAGCGCCGGAGCCCACCGCTGCCAGTTCCGGTAGTCGACGAACGAGAGACCGAGCATCAGCGTCACGCCGAGCACCAGGTAAAGGATCTGTTTTTTGAACTCGCTGCCGGCATCGCCGGAATGCAATCCGGCCGAGCGAATGCAGACCAGCCCGACCGACGCGATCAGGACGCCGGCAATGGCCAGCGTCCAGTTGAAGTTTCGAGCGTAACGCCGCGCCTCGCCGCTGATTGCCAGCACCGCCATGGACGTTCTGGAGTGGTTAGTTCGCGGCGGCGGAAGCTGGGGCCGGGGCCGAGCCCGTACCGGCTGCCTTCTTCGTTGAGCGCTTGCGGCGCTTGCGGACCCGCGGCGGTGGCGCGCCGTTGGCCGCGATAGGAGGTCGTACGCTCTCCGCGGGCACGAGGGTGGGACTGCCGTTCGGGCGGTTTATGGAAAGAATCGGAATGTTTGCCAGCATCGCCAGCGCGCTGTCTTGCCGTTCGAAGTTGACCTCGATCTTGTCGCGGTCGACTTCGACGTGGCGTGAAATCACGTCGACGAGGTCGCGCTTCATCGCTTCGATCAGTTCCGGAGCCAGCTCCAGATGATCGGTCATCAAGACGAACCGCAAACGCTCCTTGGCGGTAGCGCTCGAGCCCGATTGTCCGAAGAGCTTCCTAAGGAATTCGATCATGCGCGTCTCCCTCCGAAGAGCGAGCCGACGCGTTCCAAGATCGTCACCTTGGCCGCCGCCGGCATCGGTGCAGGCACGTCTTCCCCGGCAACGCGTGCGGCGATCGCGTGGTAGGCGGCTCCGGTCGGAGTGTCCTTACGCAAGGCAAGCGGTTCTCCGCGGTTCGTCGTCACGATGATCTCGGGCTCGTCGGCGATCACGCCGAGCAGCGGAAGGCGCAGGATGGCGTTGACGTCCTCAACCGAAAGCATCTTGCCCTTCTTGACCAGGTTGGGACGTAACCGGTTGATGACGAGCTGCGGCCGAAAGCGGTTGCCGAGCAAACCGACGACGCGATCGACGTCGCGCACGGCCGCTACTTCGGGCGTGCAGATGACGATGGCCTCCTCGGCGCCGGCGACCGCGTTGCGGAAACCGAGCTCGATGCCGGCGGGACAGTCGATTAGCACGTAATCGAAGCGTTCCCGCAAACTCAAAATCAGCGCTTTCATCTTCGACGTTTCGACGTCGTCCTTTTCGCGCGATTGAGCTGCGGCGAGCAGGAAGAGGTGTTCGCTGTGCTTCCCGGGCACCAACGCCTCGTCAAGCGAAGCTCGCTCTTCGAGAACGTCGAGCAAGTGATGCTTGACTCGGCTTTCCAGCCCTAAGACGATATCTAGGTTGCGAAGGCCGACGTCGGCGTCGACCAAAACCACTCGCGCGCCACGATTGGCAAGGGCCGTTCCCAGATTGGCAGTCGTCGTCGTCTTTCCAACGCCGCCTTTACCCGACGTTAGAACGATCGCGCGCCCTAATCGGGGAGCCGGAGCGCTAAGTTGAACTTCCTCTTGCACGGTCTGTGTTTGCTGCACGCGTTACCCCGCTTTCAACGCGTCGATGAGACGTCCGAAGAAACCTTGGCCGTCGAAGTTGGTGAAGGGCACGATTTCGCCTTCCAAGCGGCGAGCAATTTTGTCGTAGATCGCTCCCAGGCGACTGGAATCGTTTAATACGATCGGTTCGCCGCGATTGGTGGTGTCGATGACCTCTTCGTCGTCGGGCACGACGCCCAACAGCTCGACCGCCAGCACTTCACAAACATCTTCCACCGAAAGCATATCGCCGCTGCGAACCATCTCCGGGCGCAGCCGGTTGACGATCAAGCGAATCGGCTTGCCCTCGGCAGCGATCTTTCCGACGACGCGATCGGCGTCGCGAATCGCGCTGACTTCCGGCGTAGTGACGACGATCGCCTCGCTCGCTCCCGCGACGGCATTCCGAAAGCCGGTTTCGATGCCCGCCGGGCAATCGATCAGCACGTAATCGGCCTGTTCCGCGGCCAGCTCGACGATCGCGCTAAACTGGGCGGCAGAGATCGCTTCCTTCTCCCTCGTCTGAGCGGCAGGCAGGATCGACAGCGACTCAAAGCGCTTGTCTTTGATCAGCGCCTGACGCAGCTGACAGCGCCCTTCGGCCACTTCGACCAAATCGAAGACGATGCGTTTTTCCAATCCGAGGACCAAATCCAAGTTCCGCAACCCGATGTCGGCGTCGATTAGGATGACGCGCTGCCCGCGCTTCGCGAGCGTGGCCCCGAGATTCGCCGTGGTCGTCGTCTTGCCGACGCCGCCCTTACCGGAGGTCAGCACGATTTTGCGCGCTTTCACGTCGAGGGAACTCCCGAGTCTTCGAGTTCGCTCAGACGGTCGAGCGTGAGGACGACGATGCGCCCGTCGCGAGCGACTGCGGCTTCGGGACGAGGTGCCGAACGCCGTTTTGGCTCCTCATCGGCGGCGATGGAGGTCGCGATGCGAAGCTGCGTCGGCGCCAGGTCGAGCGCGAAGATGCGCGCGCTGTCGTCGCCCTGCGCGCCCGCATGCGCGATGCCTCCGAGCCGGCCGAAGACGAGGATGTCGCCGGTTGCTATGAGCTCGGCGCCGGGATTTACGTCACCGACGACGACGATATTGCCGGTATGGTGGAGCACCTGACCCCCTCGTAAGGTTGCGGCGTGGTAGAGCGTGCTCGGCACCGCATCGACCGCATGCAGCGCCGTGGCGGAACGTGCGGCCGGCGGATCCGGCGCCAGGCGCGGGACGCTTGCCTCGCCGCGCCGGCGGCGCTGCGCGATGTCGTTGCGAGCGCCGGCGAAGTCGGCGACGAGCGAGCGCGCCGCATCCGAGAGGCCCACGTCCTCGCGAGGCCGCATGGCCCGGCGCCGCTCGAGTTCCGCGCGCGGCGACTCAAACGCGAGCCCTTCCTGCTCCGCCAAGCTCTCGAGTGCTTCGTCGAATCCCGCGACACCGCGCAAGGCGATGCCCGCGCCGTCGAGTATTTCCCGGAGCGTGGACAGATCGTCTGAAGAGGGTGTCTCGGTGCCGAAGTTCACGACGGCTGACGCGCCGCGATAGAAGCTAGGCTGCTCGGTAAGCCGAGCCTGCAGGTCAGCGAACCCTTCGGCCAGGTCATGGGGCGACAACGTCACTTCGAGGCCGTCCCGCCTCCCTCGCAAGAGTGTCACGCTACGCTCTCCGAGAAGAACGGGGGGCATCCCCTTGTTCGTCCACAAACGACTCGCAAGTTCTTGACGTTGTCCACATATAATACACAGCGATCGGGCGTAACCTCCAGTCAGGCCGTTCGGTAGAGGAAACTACATCGCATGCTGCGTCGCACCGTCCCCATTTTCGTGATCGTCTCACTTCTGTGTGCCATATGCCCGGCACCCAGCGGTGCGATGTCGACGCAGGCCGAGATCGCCTTGGGTCAATCGGAGGACCAGCAGATCGTCGCCAGCAGCGTGATCGAAACCGACCCGCTGCTCAACGCGTACGTCCAAGGCGTCGCCGGCAACCTTTGGAATCAGGTCGAGCGCAAAGACGTTCCCTACTCGGTCAAGATCATCAAGGATAGCCAGGTCAACTCGTTCGCGACGGTAGGCGGCTTCGTCTACATCAACGAGGGCCTCATCGACTTCGTTCAGTCAGACGACGAGCTGGCCGGGGTGGTCGGCCACGAAACCGGCCACATCGAGCGCCGCCACGTGCTTACTGCCAACTCCAAAGCCGAGATTCTCGACATTTTGTTCGGGATCGCCTCGATCTTTTCACCGATCCTGTACGAGTTCGGCGGACTCGCCGAAGCGGGGCTGATGATGAAGATTTCGCGGGAAGACGAGATTCAGGCCGATCGCTACGGACTGCAGCTGATGTCGCGCGCCGGCTACGACCCCGAGGCCATGGTAACGGTCATGGCGCATCTCGGCGTGCTGCAGGACGAGCACGACGACGCCGTCAGCAAGTATCTCGAGGATCACCCCGATCCGAAAGCGCGCGTCGCGCATTTGATGGGCTATCCCGAGCTCGATCCGACGGAAGTCACGACCGCGCAGCAGCTGGTGCAGGCGTCGAGCGATGAAGAGCGCGCGCGCTACGATTTTGCCCGCTTGCGGCTCGATCAAGTTCTCGCCAGGGATCCGCAAAGCTCCGAAGCCTTGCTCGAACTCGGGCAGTCGGAGCTTGCCCTCGGCCTGCCCAACAAGAGCGAGCAAACCTTGGCCGAGGCCGCGCAGCTAGGGTCGCCCTTGGCGCGCGCGACGGCGAATCAGCGGATCGCCGCGTTGCGAGAGATGGAAGTGCAGCGAGTAACGCTCACAAAGCCCAACCTGCCCAAGCTGCGGAGCGCCGTACAGGCGGCGCAGGCCGCTCAACTTGCCGACGCGACCCAGATTTCCGATCGCGCGGCGGAAGGCAAGGGTCAGATCAAATCCGTCCAGAGCCGGATCGAGACGCTGCAATACGAAATCCCCGACTTCAGCCGAATCAACATTCACCGCGGCTCGCGCGTCGAAGCCGTCGTTAAGAACATCACGTCGATAGCTCGATCGGTGAACAGCACGCTGGAAGACGCCGGCAGCGATCAGAGCCCGATCGGCGGCGTCGGCTCGCTCGAAAAGAACAAGGAGAGCGGTTTGCTCAAAGAGAGCGCCGACATCTTCTCGGAGATGCTCGCGCCGCTTTCGATGAATCCGGTTCCGGCCGAGTCCGTCGCGATTCTGCCCTCGTATCCGTCGATGATGAACGAGTTGACGCTGGCCGACGGCGAGATGCTGCGCTCCGTCGACGCCGCCCGCGCATCCCTAACGATGCTCGATCAGTCTTTGGGAGATCTCGACGAGTTCCTCAAAGAGCTCGACCGGGCGCAAATCAGTTTCAATGGCGATATCAGCCCGAGCGAGTACGCCACGCTGGCGCCGTTGATGCGCAAGAACGTCGATGAGTTCAATGCCGCCGCTACGGCCGCTTCGCAAGGCTTGCAGCTCTTCAATCTCGCGCGCTCGCGCCAGCTCTCCACGCGCATCACGCTGCTGGGCCTGGGCACCTCACCGCAGCTCTACTCGACGCTTCAATATGCGCTGCAGCAACGTTTCGGTTCCAGCGGGATCGACTACCGGACCATGCTGCACGACGATCTGACGCCGGGCGACGTCGCTGCGGCAACCATCATCGCCGCGGACATCAAGAGCACGCCGGAGAGCGTTATTGCCGAAGCCAAGACCTCCAACGAAACGATCGTTGACGTCGCCAACGCGCACAAGATGCACTCCTGGCCGCTGGAGATATTTATGGGCTTGGTCTATCTCGACTACACCGACGATCCGGCCAAGGAGCTGCGCAAAGCCGACGGAACCCTGGCGATCGATCTCGACAAGTTAGGATTGTAGGGTCATTACGATGGCGGCCGCGACCGATGCGCGCAGCCTTTTTGCGATCGTTCGCAAGGGCATCGACGTGCGAACCGTGCACGCCCACGTGCGCAAACCTTTTCGCTTCTTGCTTTGCGGCGATCCCTCGCTGGTAACGCAACTGCGAACCCTTCTGCTCTCGGGACACGGGGAGATGACGGTGCCGCTCGAAGCGGCGGCCTGCTTAGAGACCGTTCGCATGGACGCGCCGGTGGTGACGGATCCTCGTGAAGTTCGCGCCGCGATCTTTCTCGGCCGCGGCGGCGACTGCGCGGGCGCCGACTTTTCGTCGCTCTCCGTCTTGCGAGTTCCGATTCTCGCCGTCACGCTAGACCCGCAGGGAGATCCCGCGGGACCCGCCGCGCCGCCCGCGCCGGGAACGTGGGCCGAGTACGTGGTCCCCTCGATCGACGCGCCGGGATTGCGTGGACGTTTCTTCGCGCATCTCGTCGAATGCGCCGGCGGCGTCGAGATTGCCGTCGGCCGGAACTTGCCGGTCTTGCGCGAGACCGTCGCCGCGAAGCTCACCCGAGATGCGGCTAACAACGCGCTCAAGGTGGCGCTCGCGAGCGCGGTCGTAGATCACATTCCGCTCGTCGGCTTGGTGCTCGGCGCGTTCGCGTCGGCCGGCGACATGGTTGCCATCACCGGTATTCAGGTGATGCTGATGCTCCACATCGAAGCCGCATATGGGCGCGATCCGGATCTTGGGCGCACGTGGCAGCTCTTGCCGATCATCGGCGGCGGCTTCGGTTGGCGAACGCTGGCACGCGAACTCGTCGGATTCGTCCCGGTCGCCGGCATCGCGATCAAGGGAGCGATCGCGTATGCGGGTACGATTGTGGTGGGTGAAGGCGTCACGTTTTTTTACGAGCACGGCGATTACATGACCAAGGGGCAGGCCTCGGCTCTCTACGAGCGGACCAAAGCCGACGCGATGCGCGTCGCACGCGACATCCTCGGTAAGTTTCGCAAGAAGCCCTTCTAGGGACAAATTGCTAAGATGAGCAGGCCATGAAGTCGACGAGTGACGTGATGCTTCGCGTTTCCAATCTCCAGGACGCAAAGCAGTACTACCATGGAGTGCTCGGCTTTCCGATCGTGACCGATACGGAGCGAGTAGTCGGATTTGATACTGGCAGCATCATCCTGTATTTCGAACGCGGCGAAGCGAATGGCTCGGTGTTCGAGTTTGAAGTCGACGACCTCGATGAGACGAAAAAAAACCTCCTCGCAAACGGCTGTGTGCTCGTCGAAGAGAATCCCTCTTTGCCGCGCTGCTATTTACAAGATCGTTTCGGGCTTCTGTTCAACATAACTCAGACCTACAGTGGCCGGTAATCGCGTACCGCGAAAACATCCGCCTCCGGGTCCTCAAAGAATCAGTCTCCGCCGGGTGACTTTGGTCGCATCTCGCGACCAGTCGGGTCGAGTTCCAATACCGACTCATGGAGGTCCCCGATTCGATTTTTCGTTGGGTGCCCGTGCTCGTCGGTCTCAAACAGACCCCACGAAACATCCACGCCAATATCTAGGTCATTTGGCGGTCCTTCGAGCAGGTACGCAATTGCAAAAAGCAACTCCGCCTGGACACAGCGGGCAATCTCTGTGAGGTCGTCGGGTGATGCACCGACGGCCTTGCATCGCGCAAGTGCGGCGCCCAACCCGGAATATGGGGCGTCGGGTTGGGCCTGGGCAGACCTAATCGCAGTGTCGATCCACGCAGTATCGCCTTCCGGCACAACGTCGGACCACGCCTGTTTGAGAAACAGGAAGCGTGCGAGCTGGGGGATACCTTCCCTGACCTGCGAGTACGCCCAGTCTTCCGGCGACGGCGCACCAAGTCGTCGAAAGACGGCGACAAGTTGCTCTTCAGTTAGTCGCGTTGGCACGACGAATCCCCCAATCAGGCGACCCGACCCGCAAAGTCGTCAGGCGCTGCGTGCCTCAACCGCCCAACCGCGGTGAGGCTTGCGCTGCTGTCGTTTAGCTTGTCCACCGCCTTTGCGCAGCGTTTCGACTTCGGGTTGTCGTCGCTCCTCGGGGTCAGGCAAGCCGCGCGAAAGCCACGGGATACTACATAAGGGCCTCCAAACGTCCGGTTGCGGGCCTCCTTAGGCTCGTAGAGGGCTGGAAAGTGCAATTGCAAGAAATCCCCAGATTCCGCGGTAGCCTTATGGTTCAGTCAGGCGCGAGAGAGCGACGGGATTAAGTAAAATCTTAAATCCCGTCGCGATGTGCTGAAGTTCCTTTGTCGCCTCGGGTTTTTTCCGCGCCAGTCGATTGCGCTAGCCCAAATAAACAAGGACATTGAGACGATTTCTCAGTAAAGGCGATCGCTCAAACGAGCGCCTTCACTGCCGAAACTCCCTCTTTACAGTAATCGGCAAGGGCGACGGGCATTTCGTCGCTACCTGGCCGCAGGCTGGCTTGGAGGTCTCGACAACATCATTTGCCTATCCAAGTAAACGCTGACGGGGCGTACCCGTTGAACTGAATCAAATCGTTCGGGGAGGCAAGTGTTAGGCAAACCACCTGCTGTGGTAGGAGCGCTCGGGGGTGCTCCCTGTTACCGTATATGTCGTGCCGGGATCTGGCCCCGAAGCTGGAAGGTCCGCCATGAAGAAAGTCTCCTCTCTGGTTTCGTCAAATTGCTTGGTGATAATTGCCGAGCGTCGCAGTCTTTACGATGAGCGCGGCGCTCGCCGAGTTCATCGTACGGGAGAGGACGTTTCCGGGCTAGTAGGAATGTGGGGCGCTTTCTGTTGCAGGCTTTCCGTTTTTGTTTGCCAGCCGACGCCCGTTGATAGCTGCAAGTCCAACGATGAGGACGGCCGTGTTTTCTGCAGTTCGGCGTTTAAGGACAGCCGGAAGAACGTCGCAGGCTACGATGCGGCTATTATCAGCAATCGTCGGGGAGGCCGATTTAGCCTCCACCTACGCGTCCAAAACGCGTCGTGGTCAGAAAAAAGTCTTCACTCAGGGCGCGAGTGCTGGGTAGTAAGCGACTCCAAATGGCTCGTCTAGGCCGATGGTAACTTTTCGCTTCAGTGGCCTGAGCGACCCACGTGTAAACTCGACGATCGTACTATTGCCTATATTGCTAACGTAGGTCAGGCCTTTTTTGTCCACAGCAACGGCTCCGGGGTGATCCACGCCTTCCGTAATCGCCTGGAATGGGTCGCTTTGACCTGGCAGGTATTCCTCGATATTGTCTTGGTACACATTTGCTACGTAGAGGATCCCGTTTGAGTCGACGGTGAGGCCCAGCGGTGAGGTAATACCACTGGTGATTGTTCTGGAAGGCGAGTCGCCTCCAGGCGCATACACTTGCACATTTGGGGACGGGGCACCCGATCCGTTCCCAACATACAAGTTACCCGAAGGATCGATCGCGACCCCTACTGGAGATTGGAGGCCCGTGGTGATCACGGTGTGCGGCTTCTTTGCCCCTTTAAGGTACTCGGTTACGTTGGGACCGCCGGCGTTGGTAACCCATAAATTCCCTTTGGCATCGATCGCGCAGTACTCCGGTTCACTCATGCCATCGGTAATGATCTTCGACGGCGTTGTAGTACCGATCGGATACTCCGAGACCCAGCCGTTACCAGCCGAACTATTAACCACGTACAGCGTGCCCTGGCTATCAATGCAATCACCAACTGGGTCGTCGAGGCCCTGTGAAATCGTCGCTATCGGCGCGGGGTGCCTGGCTTTTGCCGGATAAACCGTCAACTTGAAAGTGCCACCATCGGTCGCAAAGAGCAACGGGGCCGTGGCTTTGTATCCGAGGCTCCGCGCGCCCGGCTTGAGCGCCGAGCGGCGGCGCACAGCGTGCGCTGCGAACGCGGCGAAGGTTTGCGGCATCGCGCCCGGCGCGCCGATCGGCGGCTGTGACCCGCCGCACCCGGCCAGCATCGCCATAGCGGCGCAGACGCTGAGCGCGTTGCGGCGTAGTGCGAAAGGAATCATGCGGTGCCTCCTTCAGCCCTCGACTCCCTGGGGTCTTCGGGACAGCACGGGCCCGTCCCACCGAGGCAACCAAAGCGCCATACAAATGCCACCTCAGCCCATTGGGCCGTGACGGCGATCGCGGCGCTCGCTTGCAACCCTCGCGATGCGCCCTGCCGTAGCATCCCGCGGTCTCGTACGACCTCGGGCGATATCGCCCCAGCGCCGCTCCGACATCCCGATCTCGTGAGCGATCGCAACCTGCGGGAACTGCGCGAGATAGGCGATATCCTCCGCGAGATCGTCGCGCACGTACTCGACCGGCAGCTCCGGTTTCAGCGCGGCGCCCTCGTCCTCGTCAAGCCGATCGACCTCTTTGCCGATCCGCGCGAGCTTGCGCGACCGCACGCCCAGCCGATAGAGCAAGCCGATCGTATCTGGTCCCGCAGGCTTGCCATGC